>Ga0315280_10000342_pt1 | contig 86244 bp, 80 predicted proteins | sample YL17G06_40_MG_FD_203697 | JGI IMG/M metagenome (GOLD analysis project Ga0315280, IMG submission 203697) | Sediment microbial communities from Yellowstone Lake, YNP, Wyoming, USA - YL17G06_40 | ecosystem: Environmental > Aquatic > Freshwater > Lake > Sediment | place: USA: Wyoming | collected...
GCCTACGCGGTGACAAACGCCAAAATGCTGGAACCATTGCTTCGCTGATCAGAGGAGGAGATGGCCACGGCGCGAAGCGCCTCGCAATGAAAATCTTTTTTACCTGATTGAGTGCCCGTGCGCAAATCTATTCCCTGGATTTACCGCATGCCGTAGTTGAACGGCGTCCGCTCTTCGTTGCGGTCGGTGGCCGGCGGCGGCTCGGGAGTAAGCGCTGAGATCTCCGCCCGAAGCTCGGGGGTCATCTTGATATTGATCGCCGCCACCGCTCTCTTTAGCTGGTCCATGCTGCGCGCGCCAATGATCGGAGCGGTCACGGCCGGATGACTGGCCACCCAGGCGATCGCCAGGCCGGCGGCGTCAAAATGATTCTTCTTGGCAAATTCCGTGAACCTATCGGCCGACTCGAACATCCAATCCAGGCTATAGCGGGTTTGATACATTTTGTTCTCGATCAGTCGTCCAGATTTGGGTCGTTTGCCGACTCCATATTTTCCGGTGAGCAGCCCGCCGCCCAGCGGGCTGTACGTCATGACTCCCAGATTCTCGGCCTGAGCCATCGGCAGAATTTCCACCTCGGCCTGCCGCTTCACTAGGTTATACATGGGCTGGAGGCAGGCCAGCGGCGCCCATCCTTCCTTGGCGGAAATTCCCAATGCCTTCTCCACTTGCCAGGCGGCAAAATTGCTCGCCCCCAGATAGAGAATTTTGCCCTGTCTGACAAGGTCGTCCAGGGCACACAGCGTCTCCTCGAGAGGCGTTTTATCATCGAAGCGATGGATAAAATAAAGATCGATGCGGTCCGTGCCGAATCGCTTCAAACTGGCTTCGACGGCGTTCCTAATATGGTACCGGGAGGCGCCCCGGGCGTTGATGTCCTCGCCTGTTGGAAAATAAGCCTTGCTCGTAATCACGACTTCCTCGCGGCAGTCCCGGATGAGGCTGCCCAGGATCTCCTCCGCCTTTCCTCCCCCGTACACATTGGCGCAGTCAAAAAAGTTGATGCCTTTTTCGCGGCAGTAGCGGAACATCGCCGACGATACCGCCTCATCCGCCTCTCGGCCGAACGTCATGGTCCCATAGCAAAGCGCCGACACTTTGACGCCGGTTTTCCCTAAGAATCGATACTCCATGCGCACCTCTCGAAAAGCGAATTCTTATTTTTTCAGCCGCGCCAGCTCCGCCTCTGCTGCAATCGCGCCGAAAGCGGGCCAGTAGGGAAGCTCCACGATCTTCTCAAAATAGCCAGCCGCCTTTGTCTTGTCTCCGTTATACAGATGCCAGCAGCCAATCCCATATCCCATCGTCGCTTTGTCCAGGTCCGTGACGGCGATCTTTTCGATGTCCTGCTCGGTTTTCAAGCCTTTGTAAAAAAACAGTAGGTTGTAATAGGCTTGGCTCTCGCCGGCCTTCATGCCCTCCGTGATTCCATCCAGGGCCTTTTGGGCCTCATCTTTTTTCCCGAGGCGCCGCAGCGCGATGTACAGCCAGTTAGAAATGGAAATTTTCGAATCTTCGGCCTTGGCTGCTTTATCGCATTGCCGATACGCGTCGACGGCCTTTGCGAATTCTCCCTTGAGATAATGGGCCAGCCCGAGGTGATACCAGATGTCATAGTCCTGGCCGTTGAGCTTGGAAGCCCTGGTCAAATCAACGACGGCCTTATCAAATTCCCGGATCGTAATATAGCGGTGTCCTCGATGCCTGAAGAGCATGGCATAATCCGGATGCTTTTCGATGCCCTTTGTGAAAACGGCTATGGCCTCATGGTACCGCCAGAGACCCGCCAATGCCCGGCCATAAAGGATGCAGTTTTCCGGGTCATCCGGGTTCGCTTCATACTTTTTTTGGGCCTCCTGGAGCGCATTCTGCAACTTCGGGAGGGCTTCCCCTGTGGGAGGCGTGGCAAAAAGCTTTTTGCCTAAAAGAGAAATAGCCTCGGGCTTCTCCTGGCCCGATCCATTCGTGAAAGGCGGGGCCCAGGCGCCTGCGGCAGAGGCGATTTGAGATGCAATGAAGAAAACCAAAACAAATGCGTAGTGACGCTTTTTTTTAAACATGATCGGTGTTGGCGTTTATAAAGATCTTTTTTTATTTCGCCTCGGTGATGACCTGAACGGTGCCGTTTTTGTTATTCTTGTTATAGCCAAAAATCAGCATCTGATTATTTTTTTTCGCCTGGATAAGGCCTCCCTCGCCCGCTGTGTTTGACATCTCGATCTCCCAGCCCTTCGCCTTGAGCTCTTCTGTGTATCTTTCCACAGCTCCGTCTTCAACATCTTGAAGGATGATATGCCAAGACGGCTTTCCTCCCTCCTCGGCTTTGGTCACGGCCTTGACCTTGCCCATGGTGAATTTCGGGACATCTCCGGGAAGGTCGTTCGGCCATTCTTGAGCAAAGGATAGTTCGGCCTTTTCTCCTTTGTCTGAAATCTTGATTTTGCCTCCGGCGATATCAACCTTGGCTTTTCCTCCCGTGGCTTTCTCAATAGCTCGTTCGGCCATCCTTTCACTGGCGGATTTTCCTTTGCAGGCGGTGAGGCTGACCAGGCCAAAAATCACCAAAACGACAAAACTCCATAAAACCAATTTTTTAGGATTCCCGTGGATCATGAATAACTCCTTTCATAAAGATATTTTATTATTTTTGGAGAAAAATTTCCAGAGAATTGACCTTGTCCGCATATTTCGTTAGGATTAATGGGAATGAGTCGAAATCCCGATGAAGGAGCCTTTTCATGAAAACGATATTCCGGATATGTTCCCTTCTTTTCTTAGCTTTTCTGCTTGCGCCTGCCTCTTTTTCCCTTGCCGCAACGCAGGCCTCCCCGCCCAAAGCCAGCCCGCCGATCTTGCTCACGGCCTGCGGCCAGAGCCCCGAGTTAGCGATGCTAAAGGTCATGATCCAAAAAGCCAAGATTCCCTACGACATGATCGACCTGGCCACGGCTCAGGACCTCGCCAAAAAAAAGAACGCCGGCGCGCCGTACAAGACCCTGATCGTCCTTATGGGTGCCAGCCTCAAAGGCATGGGCGCAGCGGGCATCTCCATCGATGATGAGATCAAGCGAACGACCGAGCTCATCGACGCAGCCAAACGGGACAAAATCACGACCATCGGCGCCCATATCGGAGGCATGAAGCGGCGGGCCCAGGGCGCAGAAGCCGGCGATAACACTGACGAGCTCAGCATCGACGCCGTGGCCCCGAAATCGGACATTCTCCTGATCAACAAAGAAGGCAACACGGACAACCGGTTCACGGTTATCGCCAAGCAGAAAAAGATCCCCTTGATCGAGATCGAAAAGAACCTCGAGCTATCGAAAGAAATCGAGGCTCTGTTTAAATAAAATCTATTTCTGTTTTAGCGTTACGAACCCGATCTTCTCCAAGAACTTGAGATAATCTTCCACATTTTTCAGCGGGATCGGGTCAAACTCCGCCGAGGCGGCGTTGCGGATATCCAGGATGCTTTTTTTCCCGTCGATGAAGTTCCGGACCTCGGATTCGGCCTGGCCCAGCCGGATCGGGGCGTTTTCCTTCATCTCCCGCATTTTCATGTAGAACTCGTAGGCATCGAAATAACCCTGCATCTTTTCTGTCCGGATGGGGACGATTTTGCCGAGCCGCACTTCATCGCTTGTCGGGGCGGGCTTTTGCGGTTTGATGTTCTCTTTCAGGCAGCGGTATTTATAGACGTCCTCGATACCTTTGAGCAGCAGCGCTTTCTGGTCCTCGAGGGCCTTCAGCTTCAATTTGAGAAGACTCTCGAGGTCGGTGTTCTTTCTGATGAAGAACCGGATGGAGGCCAGTGTGTCGGATTCCCGGACCAAGGCCTGGCCGACGATGTTTTCGGCGTCCTTCAACGCTTCATGAATTTTTTCTTTGGCCGCGGCCTGGATAAGACCCTCGGCTTTGGATATTTCGGTTCCGATTCTGCCCAGCGACCACTTCCCCACTTCGGCGATCATGGTCTCAATCTCAGCGACATCGGCATTGGCCAGGAAAACGGCCGAAGACGCGCCCAGAAATGCGATACGCTTGAGCTGGGTGGAATCGGATTTATCCGTGGTATCGCCGCTCGTATGGTACCACATATCCGGCCAAACGATGAACATCACGGCCGGCACTCTAACGCCGCCGTCCACGAAGACGATATGGTCGCTGCCCCCGGAAAAACGGGTCACCAGGCAGTAGAAAGGATCGCGCGATCCCGTGGGCGACCAGATGGGCAGGACCGCCTCCCGGCCTTCGTTTTGCTGCGTCTCGCCCACCCATTCCACAAAGGACCGGACGATATCGTTCAGGTAAGTCGGAAGCGACCAGGGTGTTTGCTCCAGGTTCAGATAGCTCAGATTCTTGATCAGCCCTTCGCCCACCATATCCTCGTTGATATTGGCGAAAAACCGCTTGGCGGTTTCGGGATATTTCTTGAGATACGCCGCCGTCCCCGAAATTTCGGGAACGAATAAAAAGCGGACCGACCTTTTGAGCGCCGGAATTTTTCCGTCGTCCATGAGTTTTTTCAACGTACGCGCCGTCTCCAGGATGGCTACGCAGCCGCTGATATCGTCGTTGGCGCCCTGCTTGGCCAACCCTTCGTAGAGATGGGCCGTAAACACAAGCTCCTCGTTCGGATAGTCCTTGCCCTTGATGAAAGCGTCCACCATCTGTTCCTTATAAGGGACCATTTGGGCTTTGACGATGGCTCTCAACTCGATCTTCTGGCCGCGCTCGAGCATATCCCGGAGGTCGTTGCCCAGGCGCGTGGAAATCATGAAGCCGAATGTCTTTTTTTCTTTTTCCGCGGCCCTGATCGAACTCCAGCCGACCTCGTCCGGGTCATATTCGGGATGGCTTGAACCGTAGCCGATAAGACCCAGAGTTCCATACTGTTCAGCGGCCAACGCCCGGGCCATCTCGGGCATCCCGTTGACCAGGACGATCTTGCCTTTGACATCTTTCCCTTCGTAAAACTCCTTCCGATTGCCGGGACCGACATAGACGAGATCGGCCGTTGTGTCCGTCGTGGAGCTTCCTCCGCAGAGAGAAGCGGCAATTTCCTTAAGGTCGGCGATCTTGCGCTTATAAGGCTTGAGAATCCACAGCTCGCCCATTTCGGCGTCCCAGGTCTGTGGGCCGCGTGTCGGAAGGTCGATGATCCGGGCGTCCGTGATGCCATATTCTTTGAGCTTCTCCATCAGGAATTTCGGTTCGAAGTATCCGCTGGCGTACTCCTCGGGGAGGCGATTCCGGTTGACGCCGGCAATAAAAATTTCGTTCTGGAGGGCGAGGTCGCCGGAAGCCTCGTTGATGATCTCCCGGAGCAGGCTCACGGGAAGCAAGGTCTTGGGGATGCCCTCCGCGGGCTGGGCGGATGCGAAATTCAACGAAGTCAGAATCATGCTGATCATGACAAGTGCTTTCTTCATTCAAACCTCCTCAAAGGCGATATTTTCTATTTTTTCAGCAGATAAGTAAATACGCGGAGCATCTCCATTTCCGGGATAAGGTTTATGATGGGTGGCACGGATGCTGCCCCGCAGCGCCCGAAGCGCATAAGTGGTGGGTGGGAGGGTCTTGCGCGAGGGCGTTAGGGGCACGTCCGTGACAGGTCCCATCATACCTTTCGCAAAAAGGGAGATGCTGGCCGTGATGAACCGGATATTGAAAAATCGCGGCGATTCATCTACAGTAAAAGCTTGTTTCTCACCTTGACAAGGAGCGCCGGCCCATGAGCATGACCGCCTCGGCCTCGATCATCCTGGCGGCGATGGTTGCCGCATATGTCGTCGCCAAGATTTTTAAGATTTCGACGGAGCTGTCCATTTTTGTCGCCGCCCTGGTGGGGGGCCTGGTCGGAGGGGCCGGCATTCCGGCGCGGCACATCGTCGAAGGAGCTTTTACCTACCTGGACATCTGCCTGATCTTCATTACGGCGACTATGTTCATGAATTTTCTCAAGGAAGCCGGAGGCGTGGCCTTTGTCGTGAGGAGGATCCTCAAGAGGTTTCACCGCCGGAAGTCTATGCTCTATATTTTATTGACCGTCCTCCTGCTCGTTCCCGGAATGCTGACGGGCGCAGGAAGCGTCACTGTGCTCATCGTCGGGGGCATGGTGGCCACGGTTCTGGGATACATGGGAATCCCCAAGCCCAAGACGGCCGCCATCGTTTTCACCATTGCCGGGCTGAGCGCGGCCGCCCCGCCCGTCAGCCTGTGGGCGATGCTCACGGCGGCGGGGGTCAATATGCCCTATGTGGGGTTCTTTGTGCCGCTGATGGCGCCCTGCCTGCTGTTGGCGCTGCTGACCATCTTTATCCTCGGCTGGAAGGCCAAGCCGGTCGACCTCGAACAAGCGCTCAAGGAATTGCCCGAGGCGCCGGCCAAGATGAACTGGCTCAAGGTCCTGCTTCCCTTCCTGATTTTCCTGGTCCTCGTCGTCGCGGGAAGGATCTGGCCGTTCTCTTTCCCGATTATGGGGCTGCCGCTGATTTTTTGCTGCGCGGCCGTGATCACGCTGGCTCTTTCTCCGATTAAAATCGATATTCTGGAAGTGTCGAGGAAGACCGTCCGCCAAATCCTCCCCCTGATCGGGACGCTGACCTGCGTTGGAGTGCTGGTCCAGATCATGACGCTGACGGGCGTCCGGGGACTTATCGCCGTGACGACAGTTACGCTCCCGGTCATGGTTGTCATCCTGACCCTGTTCATCACGCTCCCGGTCTCAGAGACGGTATTGATGTGGGGCGCTGCGCCGGTCCTGGGCGTTCCGCTCGTGCTCCTCTTCAACACCATCGGTCTCAACCCCATCGTGGCTCTGGCCGGAATGAGCGTCATCTGGCCTTTGGGCGACGCCATTCCGCCAACGGCCATCATCGGCCGCTTGACGGTGGAAACCATCGGCATGAAAGAGCCCTACAAAAAATTCCTGAAACAGTGCATTGTTCCGGCAATCCTCATCATCATCGTCGGCACCTTGATGGTGCTCTTCAGTAAAAAATTGGGTTTTTTAACGGTATTTTAAGAGGGAATTCCTATGTTCATCACGATCCTCTATTATCTCCTGGCGGCATACGTGGCGTTTCTCATGATTTGGAACATCATTAAGAGCAAAAAATGGCAAGAGGAAGTCCTTTATGTGATTGTCCTCATCCCCTTCCTCCTGAGATTGCTCCGTCTAAAATGAACAGGGGAAAAGAGATGTTGCGAAAAATATTGATCTTAGCTCTAGGGCTTGCCCTCGCTTTCTTTTCCGGGCTGAGTTTTTACCGGAGCCGACACCTCAAGGAACCGGTCGTGCTGGGCCCCGGCGTCACACAGGTGAAAAAGCTCAGCGAATATTTTCCGCCCCTCAGGGGAAGTACCAACGATGAGAACGTTTATGTGCTGGAGGGAGCGAAAACGGGCGGGTCGATCCTAATCCTGGGAGGCTCTCATCCGGAGGAGCCGGGCGGGCGCCTGACGACTTGGATCCTGGCAGAAAATGCTGCCGTGGAGCGAGGCCGTCTGTTCGTATTAAACTCCGCCAACCGGAGCGGGACAACTGTGACAAGGCTCGGCGGGGCTTATCCTGCGGATTACACGATCCCCACGCCCTGGGGCGGCCAGAAATTCCGGACGGGCGACCGCTGGTCCAATCCCCTGGACCAATGGCCGGATCCCGAAGTCTATATCCACTACCCGACCCGCCAGGAGCTGGCCTATGTGGACATCAGGAATTTAAACCGCGACTGGCCGGGCCGGCCCAATGGAACGCTCACGGAAAAGACATGCTACGCCCTGACCCAGCTTATCAAAAAAGAAAAAGTCGATATCGTCATCGACCTCCACGAAGCGGAGCTGCAGTACCCCGTCATCAGCGTGATCGTGGCCCATCAGAAAGGGCAGGACCTGGCGGCCATGGCGTCGATGATAGTCTCCAGCGAAGAATTCAAGCTCGGCATAGAAAACTCCCCCAAGGAGCTGCGCGGCCTTTCTCATCGCGAGATCGGTGACAACACCGACGCCATCTCGCTCCTTTTTGAGACGCCCGAGCCTTTTTTAGACGCCACGCGCGGACGGACGGATGCCCGCCTGCTTCTCGAGGGAAAGGATGAATTCGTGGTCAAGGCTGGAAGGCACGGGCTGCTTTTTGAAAAGATCGACGAAAAGGGCTGGCCGATCGATGTCCGGGTGGGCCGGCATTGTTCAACCATCATCCAGGTCCTTGACGTCTGGTCCCAGGACCATGCCGACAAAGCCGTCATCATGAAAAACGTCCCGAAATACGCCGAAGTCATCCAAAAAGGAATCGGGGCGTTCTTGCATGACCCCGCTAAAGTCGACCCGAAAAGAATTTATTATGAATAATAATAATATTGGGGACATGTCCCTGCGGTACGTGTCCCCATTCTAGAGGAGCTATTATGAGAACAAATGAGTCGCTCGGCTTGGGAATTCCCGAGATTCTTCTCCCCAAAAAAGGCACAGACCTGACCAAGTGGGCGGTCATCGCCTGCGACCAGTTCACCTCGGAGCCTGCATACTGGAAAAAGGTCAGCACCTTGGTCGGCCAGGCGCCGTCCACGTTGAACCTCATCTTCCCGGAAGTCTATCTGAGCGAGAAAAATCCCGAGGTGAGGATCGCCCGCATCCGCGAACACATGAAGCGATACATGGACCAAGACCTGTTTGAGGAAACTGAGGGGTTCATTTATGTCGAGCGCAAAGTCGGCGACCGTACGCGAAAGGGCTTGATAGTCTGCCTGGACCTGGAACACTACGATTTTCGCACGGGATCGACAAGCCGCATCCGGGCCACGGAGGGCACGATTCTGGAGAGGATCCCGCCGCGGGTCAAGATCCGCGAAGGGGCCCCCATCGAGCTGCCCCATATCATGGTCCTGATCGACGACCCGGACCAAACGGTCATCGGTCCCCTGGCCCAGAAAAAGGACGAGCTCGAAAAACTCTATGATTTCGAGCTCATGATGGGCTCAGGCCGAGTCGCGGGCTACAGGGTCGGAGAGCAAGCGCTGGAAAATGGCATTCTGAACAACCTGAAAGGGTTGGCGTACTCCGCGAACTTTTTAAAAAAATATGGGCTAAAACCGGGGACTCCCATCCTCCTCTTTGCCATGGGAGACGGCAACCACTCGTTGGCCACGGCCAAGACCATCTGGGAGAAAACCAAGGAAAATGCCGCGGATAAAGCCAAGCTTATGGGTTCTCCCCTTCGCCATGCCCTCGTCGAGCTCGTCAACCTCCACGATGAAGCCCTGATTTTCGAGCCTATCCATCGGGTCCTCTTTGATATTGCGGCCGGCAAAGATGTCATCCAGGAAATGTATGCTTTTTATAAAGGACGATGCCGGTATACGGCCTCGGCGGGCTTCCACGAATTGAAGGCTGAGGTCGACAGCCAAAAAGAAGACTCTCATAAAATAGGCATCATCACGGCGGTGGGCTTCGGGATCGTCGAAATCCAGCATCCCGAATCCAATCTTCCCGTCGGCACGCTTCAGCCTTTCCTCGACGCCTTCATGAAAGACAAGGGCGCCAAGGGAATCGACTATGTTCACGGCGCAGAACCCGTCACCGAGCTCGGAAAAAAGCGGGGAAACATGGGCCTTTACCTGCCGGCCATGAAAAAGACCGACCTGTTCAAGACGGTCATCCTGGACGGCGTCCTGCCCCGCAAAACTTTCTCCATGGGAGAAGCCTGGGAAAAACGGTTCTACATGGAGGCAAGGAAGCTCGGCTGAAGTCAATTTGGAGGGGAAGACCCCTTCCAACAGGCGCCCTGCCTCCCCTTCTTGGGCGGGGCATGAAACCCCGCCCTGCGACCAAGGGGGCGACTCCCCCTTGGAACCCTCTCGAGCGGTTCCCCGTGGCAAGCCACGGGGCATATGAACCGCTCGTCAAAAAACCCAGCTTGACAAATGAAAACCGGGAAAAAACGCCAAGCGCAAAAAATATCGCGTTCGATTTTAAAAAAACGGTACATAGATTCCAACAAAAAGCGCCCGGCCAAAGATCGACGGCTGGTCCTTTCGGCCGGAGTAATCCCCCGCGTATTCATACCGCAAGATATTGTCGTTGTTTAAAAGGTTGGTGATGCCGAAGTAGATAACGACAAGCCGCTTGAAAATATTCACGTTTTTACTGCCGTTGATGTCCATTCTTTGATAAGCTGGATATCGATCGCTATAGGGCGCCCCCCAAACCGGGAGGTATGTCTCGCTTTCAACGTCCCATTCTCTTCCGGCGAGAGGCGTAACAGGCCGGCCCGAGGCATAGGAATACCTGAATCCGATGGACCAGGTTTTCCATTTCCATTTGAAGATGCCGGTCAGGGAATGGCTGATCTCATAAGGCGATGGGGCCGGCCGGGCGGCGTCATTTTCCTTGCGCCTCGAATGGAGGAAGTTATAAACGAATATGGCGTCGTAGCGTTTATTCATTTTCTTGATGAAAAATTCGGCGCCGCGGGCATAGCCGCACCCCTCGTCGCTGACGAGCCCGTCGGGTTGATAGAGAAAAAGATGTCGGTATTCTTTGTCGTAAAGGGTGGCCCGAAGTTCTGTCTCTTCCTGGATGTGGTCATAGCTCAAAGCGAAGTGGACGGCGCTCTTCGGCCGGAGGTCCGGGTTCTGTTTCAAAATAAAATAATCTCCGAATTGATGATAGGCACCCGCCGAGATCCGGACGATGTCGTTGCGCGTCAGGAGATAGGCCGCCGAAATCCGCGGGTCAAAATTCCATCCAGTTTTTAAAAGATCGAGATACGCGATTCTTCCTCCTAAATTCATAAAGACGTGGTCGGAAATCCTGAGCTTATCATTGACATAGAAGCCGAACCTCGTCCCCTGCGCTTGATACGTTCGCGGCTCTTTGTCTATAAGAGAGGTTTCCAGGCTGCGGGATTGAACATCCGCGCCGAATTCCAAAAAATGCCGCTCCAGGTCCCACAGGCCGTCCCACCTCGCCTGGCGGACATCGTCTTTCTGCTGGATCAGGAGGGAATTCTCGATATTCAAAGCGACATCATAGCGGGTCGTCGATAAAAGGATTTTGCTCATAAAATTCTGGGCGGGTGTCGACGTCCAGGAAACGGCGGCCAGCGTGTTTTTAGAATCCGCGCCGAACGCCTGCTTCTCAGAATAGGTATAGCGATCGTACAGTCCATAAATTCTGATCTGGTTGGACGGGTTGAGCCGGACAGAGCATCGCCGTATTTGGGATGAAAGCCGCTCGTCGAAATGTTGAAATTGTCCACGACTTGATTATCGAAGATGCTGAAATAGCTCTCGTGCATGGTCTCGCTGAGGAAGGGATGCCTGATTTCGATGCCGTCAAAAAAATAGCCGACTTCATCGGGAGCGCCTCCCCGGATGATGAGGCTCGACGTATCGGGCAGCGCGTTCACACCGGGCAAAACTTGGCCGGCATGGATGGGGTCGGCGGCCGTCCCGGGAAGCGTGTAGATGTCCATTTTGTTCAAGGTGACCGTCTTTTTGTTCTTTTCGTCAGAGACAACGCTGTCCGCGCTGACGACAATCTCGTGGGCGGACATTGGCTCGAGCTCCAGCGCGACGGACAGGAATTCCCCGATTTTTGCCTCGACCTCCATTTTCTTGTAGCCGATGAGCCAAACCGTAAGCTTCGTCGTTTTTGAGCTTTTGGGGAGCCTAACGCTCAGCTTAAAGAATCCGTTGGCACCGGCGGTGCTCCCTGTGCCTCCCTCCTCCAGCATCACATACGCCGGCAAAGGGTCCTTTGTCTCTTTATCAAAGATTTTTCCCTCGATGATGAAAATTTCTTGCGCCTCTCCCCAGCCGACAACGGCAAAAACAAGCAGCAGGAAGACCGCTCTTTTCATGTCCCGCGTCGCTAGCGTTTTTCCAGACCCAGGAGCTCTTTTTTGGCCAGGCTGAATTCGGGATTGACCTCCAGGGCTTTTTTCAACATCTCTTTGGCTTTCTCAAAATCTTTTTTTTGTTTGTAGCCAATGCCCAGGTAGGTATAGGCCTCGTCTTTCCCCCAGGAAGGCTGGAGCGGGTCTCCAACGACTTTTTTATCGAAATGGCTCACGGCTCTGGTCAGCGATTCTATGGCCTTATCCGCTCCCCCTCCGTATTCTTGGGGCGTATAGAACAAGGAAATTCCCTGGAGAAGGTGAATTCTCGGGTTCTCCGGCTCTTTCGCAACTGCCTTGGACAAATAATCAAAGCTGGCCATGCCCAGGGTCATCGCTTTTTCCGGATGAAGGGCGATTTCAAACCCCAGAAGATAGCCGTAGAGAGCGGCTGCTTCTCCGAACGAGGGATCAACAGTCATGGCTTTTTCCAGATACTTCTGCGCTTCAGCCAGGGATTTCTCTGCGTCTTCATTCGCTTTTGAAGAGAGATAGAAGGTAATCAGCCGGTAATCGGCCAATGCGATGTGATAGAGGATAAACGCATTTTCCGCTTTGGCTTTTATCAGGCAGTTGATGAAACGGTCCCGGGCCGCTTTGAGAAGTTCGAGGTTCCAGGTGTTGACTCCCGCCTGAAGTTTGGCCTTTGCGTCTTGCATGTCTTGGCCGAGTGAAGGGCTCTTTTCGGCCTGAGACAAAGGAGCCGACGGACGTCGCAGCGAAGCATCCGCCGGACTAAAAATCAAAAAACAAACGACGATCGCACCCAGAGCTCTCGTCAAGACTGTTTGAAAAACCTTGACGTGTCGGCCTTTCATATGTTCCTCCTTTTTAGAAGCTCGCGAGCCCGATCGAGGGCTCAAAAAACCGTTCTCTCTAGATTTTGCCAATATTTCTGCCGGCCTATACTTTCTCTGTGGGGAGGTAGCTTTCCAGCGCCTTGAGATATTTGGCGAAGGCCGATCGTCCCTTTTCCGTCAGCGAGCACATCGTCAGCGGCTTTTTGCCCAGGAAGCTTTTTTTGACTTTGATGTAACCGGCTTCTTCGAGCTTGGCCAGGTGTGTGCTCAAATTCCCGTCCGTCGTTCTTGTCTCCTGTTTTAAAAAATTAAAGTCGGCCTGTTTGGCAGAAATCAGGATGGACAGCACGGCCAGCCGGACCTGGGAGTGAATGACCGGGTCCAGGGGCTCGAACTTGTCGGGAGTCATTTCGCCGCCTGCTCTCTTTTATGCTTCGCCCGAAGGACGAACGACGGAACCAGGTAAGCCGCGATGAACAGGATTGTGAAAACGAGGATTCGGCCGCTGTATCTCTTTAGGAAGGACATGCCGACCGCCCCGATCCACCAAAGAAAACCGGCCCATTTCAGGAGAGGCCATTCATAGATGCCGCCCATGACGATAAACAGGATTCCGCTGACGGCGGCGATGAGAATGGGAATCGCCTCGTGGGAATACACCTTCAGGGCGGGAAAAACGATGCCCACGAGCAGGAACGCCGTGCCGCAGGCGAAATACAGATGGCGGGCCGCCGTCTGGATATACGTCCTGACCGGCTCTCGGCGTTCCTTGCGGATGCCGTAAATGACGCTGTAAATCCAGCCTACGACGGTCACCGCGATCCAGTTCAACCATTCCCAATCGTACTTTTTGAAATAGGCCAGGACAAAGTTCCCCACCAGGGCCAGGGCGATCAGCACGCCCCAAACAATGAACAGCGTCCCGGATTCGGCCGTGGCTTTTTTGGTTTTTTCCAGCATGGCTTTGATCAACTGGATTTCCTCTTTGGCCTGCATCTCGTCCATATCGTCCTCCTCATCAGGCCCAGCCTGATATTGAATAATTATATCAAAGTACTTTGTATTACAAAGTAATTATCAATAAAGAGGTGGTCCTTGTCAAGTTTTTTTTTGAATTTTATGGGTTTCTTGTGGAATCGCGCTTGGGACGCGCTGACATCAGGGGTTTTTCGAGAATTCAAAAAACGATAGGCCGGCCGCGACCATGAGCAAATAGAGGCCCACCAGTGTCAGGAAAAGCTCCGAAGGCTTCTGCGTCCGCTCATACAGACGGCCTTCTCCCGGCTGTGGCAGCGGGATAGGGTCCCAAGGCAGGCCGAACGGCTCGGCCAACCCCTTGACATAGAGGAGATGAATGACGGGGATCTTCCGCAGGGCCATTTCGTGAATGACACCCCGTCTCTGCGGCATGGGAATCTCGACCGGATCGGTCAACCCCGGCTTGAGTTTCAAGACGACGGAATCGGTCCCCAAGTTGGCCCAGTTTCCACCGATATTGACAAAGGCCTTGATCTTGGCCGGGCCGGCCCCATCTTCATAAATTTTCATTCTTGTTCGGACATTCATGATCAAGTCCGGTTGGTCCAAAATGGCGGTCCCACTTCTCTTGATCTTTTCGGCCAGGAGCGCTCTGCCCTCCTCCGGCATGTTCGTGCCGGCGTCATTCTCACCGCCCACCGCGACGGCAAGAGGCCGGACATCGAAAATTTCTGCTTTGTGCAAACACTCGGACATCTCCAGCCACGTGAACCGAGGATCGTTCGCTCCCCATTGAGAAGCCCCGAGGGAGTTGATGACGAGGGGCTTCAGGCCCAAAGCCTTCGCGGCAGATAATGTCGCCACAATCAACGCCGGGAACGAGCTCGAGGCTCCGACCACGACGGTGTCCCCTCGCTCGACCCCGGCCTTTTTCAGGAGGAGAACGACAAGGCCGGCGAAATTCGGGTTCGTCGATGTCCTTTTGGCTTCCAGATTTCCCAGGGATGTCGTGATCGGAGAAGACTCGAGGCCAATGAGTCCGGTACGATTGGGATCGTCTGCGCGGCTCGCCGTCTCGTGGTTGGGCAGGGCACATGCGCGCAGGGCTTGGATGGCTCGGGCCATCGTCTCCGATGCCTTGAGCATGTCTTTGTCCTTGACCGAGTCTTTCACGGGCGAGACAAACCTGGACAGGATAAAGACGCCAAGGCTGAGAAGGGACAAACCAAAAATGATATTTCTGCGGATATCGCTTTTCATAACATGACCGCGATTCGGGCGATAAAATACGTCAGCACGGAGGCCGTGATCAAAGAAGCCAGGGTCGGCAGGATCTTCTGCCGCTCGCAGTTATTGGCCAGCAAGCCGGGGATAATCCAGCCTATGACGCGAAGGTCGAGCGGCGTTGAAAAAACATGCGGCCAGAGAACAAACCAGAGCTGGCCGAACAGCCCTCCCAGGAGAATGAGCAGGACGAACCGCCGCCTCCCGAATAGAACAAAATAGCGCGACAATAATCTGAAGCATAAAAGGGCTAAAAGGGCGGCCGCCACTGTGGCCGCAACACGGAGGGGCTGGTCCAGATAAAGCGCGATGTAAGCGGGAACGATGATGCCGCCGGGCAGAATGCCCGTCGCCTCGGTATAGAGGAGGGCCGACGCGATCCCGATGAAAATCATCCCGATCATGACACCTCCGCCCCGATCTTGGCCCAGTAATCGACCAGCCTGCCTCCCAGGCCTCCTATATTCCCCAGCCCGATGAGAAGCGCGTCTCCGGATTCACAATCGAATAACCTGTCCATAATTTTTTGGGGATTCTGTCCGGGCAAGACGGAGATTTCCGGCTTGGAACGCTTGGCCCATTTCCTCCTCCGGCCCAAGGCGCGAGCGTGATCGCCGATGAATACCAATCTCTGGAAATCGTCAAAAAATCCGTCCTCCACGGATTTGAACCATTGAAGGCTTCTATCGCCCCTGTCCTGCCTCAAGTTCAAAAGCCCGATCATTTTCCCGGGGAACGCGCTCCCTTGGCGTTTAAGATGAACAAGGGCCTTGCCCGTGGATTCCGGGTCATTGGCGGCAAAGACGCTCGCCATATGCCAGGTGCGCACCGGATCGGCCAGCCTGACTTTGAAGACCTTTAAGCTCCCGAAATCAGGCCGGGCTTTTTGGATTCCCAAGCGGGCTGTTTCTTCTTGGATCTTCAGAAAATCGGCGACGGCCAGGGCGGTCTTTATGTTTTCATCGAATTCGTGGAAGGCTCCTCCCCGGCCTCGGAGAAATTCCCGCCGGCGAAGCGCTTTCGGGACTCGCACCACCGTAGCCCCGGCTCTCTCGGCCGCCTCCTGAAAAGCGGGATAAAACTCTTCTTCGGAGACAAGCGCCGTACCTTTGTAGGGAATCGCCGCCGCCATGGACTCGGCAATCTCGGGCTTGGTCCGGCCCATGTCCTCGACATGGTCCAAACGGACGTTTGTAATGATCAAGATCTGCGGCCTCAGGAGTTTTTGCGATTCAACCCGAAGGCATTCCGGCTTAATGCTCATCATCTCGGCCACGACGGCCTCGGCATGGAATCGGACTGCGGCCCTCAAAACTTTTTTCTGCTCGAGAATCGAAGGCCGACCGGCCCGCCTGATCTCTCTCTCTGTGCCGTCGGGGAGGATCCAGACGGGCTTCGAGCCCGTGGTCTTAGCTAACGTTTTAACCCCCGCCTCCCTCAGCACGGAAGCGATCAGCCGCGTCACCGACGACTTTCCCCGCGTCCCCGTGACACAAATGCGGAGGCGAACGTTCCGCAGCCTTTTGGCGAGAAAGATCTTTTCGAAAAAGAGATAAAGAAGCAGGACGGCCAGACAGAATAAAAGAGCGAGCAGCGCCTTAAGGGGTGAGATCACTGCGTCGCTCCGCTCCTGGTGATGACATCTTCATGTAAGAGGGCCGCCGATCTTTTCAATCTCCCTAAGTTTCAATTCATATCCATTATAGCGAAATTAGATAAAATGGAAACAAATTCCGGGGAGTTATCCAAGCCCCGTCTGCGTCAATCCCGTCGACCGGAGAGTTCTGCGTTTATTGATCGAGAAAAATGAATATGCCATAATAGTGCCTTCAAACGGCCCAAACAGAGGAGGAAAGATGAAAATTTTCAAAGCCGGCCTTCTAGGGATCCTGTTCGTGAGCATCTTGGCGTTTGTTTCGTGCACACCGTCCCTGGTCCCGGAAGGATGGGAACTTTTGGCCAAGCGAGAAGTGAGCTTCGCAACTAGCCGCGATGTCATCGAACTGCCGATGGCGGCCAAATCCCTGAAGAGCCTTTTGATCGTACCCCGGATGAACGACATCGAGATATCCGGCCTGAGGATCACATTTGAAAACGGAGAAGATTATTCGCCGGACCTCCGTCTGAAAATGAAGGCCAATGTGGACAGTCAAGTCATCGACCTCCCCTCAGCCGAAAAACGGGTCAGGCGGGTGGAATTCCGCTATAAGAAATTGATCCGCGGGGCGAGGCGAGCGGTGATCGAGCTCTGGGGCAAATAAAAAAGGAGGCGAACGAGAATTCTACTCTTTCGCCTCCCCACTGAAAGGAAGAGAGTTGAAAGATTTATGAATAGGCACCTTTTAAAGTGCCTCTTTATCTTTCCTCAAAATTATATGCATATTTTGTGCCGGCCGAAATTAGGGGAGGAACAGGCTTATCCGTAAACAATTTTTACACTTGTGTTCAATTTATTTATACTTTTCCGGGCCGAGCGGGGATTGCATCGAAGGATGAAGAAGGCCCTAGACGGCGATAAGCGATAATTTTGGAGAGTCTTTGTCGATTAAGTCCTGTGCCGGACGAGCTGGCTGACGCCCTCCAGGAGCATATCGACTTCCTTAAAGGAAATATAAATAGGCGTGGACACTCTCACGGCCGCCATCTCTTTGCCGCCGATCGTCCTCACGACCAGGTTGTATTTATCCCGGACATAGTCCACGATCTTCGAGTTCTCGACGCCCTCCGCGGAAAACGCCGTCAAGCCGGCGCTGAGGTAAGGATCCAGGGGCGTATTGATCTTCACGCCCGGGATCTTGCCCAGCCCCTGTTTTAAATACGCGGCCAGGGTTTTGATTCGCTTCTCCACCTTCACCTTGCCGATATGATTGATAAACTCGATGGCCTCGCCCAAGGCATAGACCATGGCGTCCGCCCGCTGGCCCTGAGGGTCATACTTACGGGCGCTGGGCGTCGTGTCCCAACCCGACGAGACGACTGTCGGCCAGAGCTTGTCCTGCGCCTCCTTGCGGACATAGAGCAGACCGATGCCCGTCGGAGCCCCCAACCACTTATAAGGGCTGGAAGCGAAGAAATCGCAGCCCAGTTCTTTCATGTTGAGGCTGATCATCCCCAGGCCGTGGGCGCTGTCGGCCATGAGAAGAAGGCCCTTGTCGTGGGCCATCTTGCTTAACTCCTTGATGGGCGAGATGAGGCCCGAAATATAGACCGTGTGGCCGAGGCTGATCATCTTCGTCCGGGGCGTAACGGCCGCCGCAAAAGCCTTGACGATCTCCTCCGTGCTTTTCGGGGGAAGGCCGAGCGGGACTTCCTTGATGACCACGCCGTAACGTTTGGCCTTGAGCCGCCAGGGATTGATCGACCCTGGATGCTCCATACTGGAGACGAGGACCTCGTCCCCCTCCTTTAAATCCAGGCCGTTGATGACAAAATTCAGGCCTTCCGTGGTATTGCTGGTCAGAGAGACCTCATCGGGGGAGGCATTGATGAACTGGGCCAATTTCGTCCGGACCTCTTCTTTCTTAGCCGGGAGGAAATTATAAACGTCGAAGGGGTTGCTGACCTGGGTCCGGAAATATTTCATCAGGGTGTTGAAGACGGGCTTGGGCATCGGCCCGACCGTGCCGTTGTTCATCATGATCAGCTTGTCCTCAAACAAGAAATATTGCCGCACGGCATCCCAATAGGCGCCGTCCGGCGATTCGTCTTCGATGTATTTCTGGTTGAGCGACAAGATGCTCTGATAGATCCCGGCATTCAGCTCGCTGAGAGCCGTCACAGAGAGCGCCGAGCCCGTCAGCACATATTTCATAAAATGTCGGCGCGAGAAACCGCCGGGCACAGAGCCGTTCGGATAATTGTTGTCGGAATGATCCATGGTTATTAGCCCTCCTTGTGTGCTATTGTACAATGACAGGAGCCAAATCTCAAACCTTATTGTGGATCTCGAGAAAAACACACCCCCCTAGGGTGTTGGATGGGGAACTAGGCAAAACGGATTCGCGGGAGAGAGCCCCTCGGCCTTCACAGGCTCCCTTACATTAATACAGACCCTGAAATCTGAATTTTTATCCCACTTTTGGCAAATAAACCTTAAAATATAAGGAAAAAAACATGCCTCTTGAAAAAGCCCGCGCTTTTCTTTAATATTTCTCATGCCTAAGATAGGGGATAGACCGTTCATGGAACTCGAAAAACTGATCAAAACAAAGCAGTTTCTGGAGGAGATCACGAGCTCCGTCCATTCGATCATTTATAAGAAATTCCCCAATCTCAACGGCGGAGATTATGAAGACGTCGAGCAGGAAGTGAAGCTCAAAATATGGAAAATGGTCTCGAATGGGAAAAAAATCGACAATTTGAAGTCTTATTTATGGAAGGTCGTGTATACCACAGCCCTGGACATCATGGAAACCCAGCTGAAAGAGCTCTCCCTTGAAACCTATTTGGAATCCATGAAGTCCGTCTCCCCCCTGTCCGGAGAGCTGGGCAAGATTGAATCGGGGATCGAAAAAGAAGAATTAAAGATGATTCTGGAAAAAATTGTCGATTCTCTGCCGCCGAAACGCAGGACTGTCCTGAAGCTGCATCTGGCCGGCATGGACCTGGACGAAATGGCCGATTTTCTCAACTGGACACATCATAAAGTCCGGCATTTATTTTACAGGGGTGTGCAGGACCTGAAGGTCAAGCTCAAGGCGGGGGAACAACCTTCAGGGACTTTTATTAAAGAGGGAACCAATGAAAAGCTTGCCAAAAACGTCATGTCCTGATCAGGATACGTTCGCTAAAATCTTTTTAAATGAGGCCGGGACCGAGGAGCGCGAAGCGTTCATCGACCACATCCTGGAGTGTGGCCTGTGCCGGTCACAATTCGATGTCCTGAAGCAGGTCGGCAAGGAATTTCGAAGTCAGGAGGGCGAATTCTCCCTTCTCGCCCGAGAGAGCTGGAAGGAACTGGAGGCGCAAAAAAAGGGGACCCGGTCGGGTTGGGCTTGGAGCCGGCCGGCGCGCCTGGCATCCGGTGTTGTCATGATGTTAGGTCTTTTGGTCGTTTCCTATCTCCTCCTGGTCCGACCTTCGCAAAGGAACGTTTTGCGGACTGGGGAAAAACCCCGGCTGCGCTTGGTCGAGCCTGAAGGACAAATCCGCAAACCGCCGGCTCTGTTCAAATGGACGCCCGTTCAAAAGGCCGATTCTTACACGCTCGAATTGATCGATGACAATCTTCAGACAGTCATTCGCCAGGACGGCATCAGGCAGAATTCCTATGGCGTTCCCTCCGATGTCCGGAAAAAGATGGCCAGGGGGAAACCATACGTCTGGACCATCGAGGTCTATGACGACTTAGGTCTCAAGGTTGATTCCGGGCAACAATATTTCGAAATCGAATAGCCCGACTCATCGGCCGTTCAAGACAAACGCTGCCCAGTAAAACGGGTGCGCATAGCGAGAGGCCAGCATCTGCACCTTGGCCAGCCGCAAGGCTTCGGGGGCGGGCTTTCCTCCCGTCAGATGGCGGTAGAAATATTCCATGAACCCCGCCGTCGCCTTGTCGTTGACGCTCCATAAGCTGAGCAGAATCGACCGGGCCCCGGCGCAAAAAAACGCCGAGGACATTCCGTTGATCCCCTCCCCCTTTTCCAGCATGCCGATGCCTGTCTGACAGCCCGAGAGGACCAAAAGCTCCGGGCTGAAGCGCAAGAAATAGATTTCCGTCGGCTGAAGGAATCCGTCATCCTCGTTCCGGGGATCCTTGAGGAGAAGCATTGCCGACCGCCACCAGTTCCAGTCATCGATGATGCCGTGGGCGGCCAAATGGATGATGCGGTAATCGGCCAGCCGAAGTTCCTTGAATTTTTTTTCTTCGGCCTCTTGGCCCATCAGCAGCGTTGTTCGTTCCGGCCTGAAGAAATTCTTGATGGTCCGGATTTCCTTGCGGGCGGACCGGAGGCGCGGGAATCGAACTTCCTGGTCCAGGGACAATGCATAGGCGCTCCCCGGATAGGGATTGGCCAAGCCGAGAAAATCCATGGGAGGGGCAGACGCCCTGACCCGCTCCCGCAGATTGATCAGGCAGGAAGCGGAAGCTCCATACAGGATTTCATGATCTTCGATCAAGAATCGGGACGTTCCGCTATTCTCCATGAGGGCTTCGAAGGGCAGATAATCGAGCGACCCATCGGGAACGACGATCAAGGTCTTGATGTTCTTTCCCAGTTGTTCTTGGAAAGGAGCGATCAACACGCCGAAGAGCTTCTGCCCGCCCTTCGCTCCCTTAAACGAATGGGATTCCCGCATGGTCAGGAACTTCAAATAGTTGTTGATTAAGGGCTTCAGTTCTTTTTCCGGGGGCAGTGAGGCCACGGCGAGTTCGTCCCGGGTTACCAGAAAGGCAAAAGACCTCTGTTCGCCGATCACGAATTCAAGCAAGGTCGTATCGGCGTTCACTAATTTTTGTCTGACATCCTCAGAGCTCGAAGGCTGGACATAATGGAGCCGGGGATATTCGGGATTGTTCCTGCGACTCTGGACCATAAAGTCCCTCACGTCGCCATCTGCCTTGTCCAGCGCCTGGAGAAGCGCTCTTCGTCGCTCCTTGGAAAGGTCCGGATGTTGCAGCTCGATCTGGATGCGCGTGACGTTCCGGGCGATGGTCCGGTATTGTCCCCGGAGCCCATCGTCTTGTTGCTTTTCCGCATCGAGGTTAGACTCTTGGAGGAACGTGTGGAGACCCATGGCCTTGGATTTCTCTGCATAAAAAAAGGCCTCCCGGTCGAAGCCTTGGGAAGTCTCTTTCTGATGCAGCTCTAAGAGCAATTGAATCAGGGCTTCATAGATACCGATCTTGTCCCTGCGGAACCCGGAGCGGAAGATGTGGAGAGGGAGCCTGAGGCTGATGTTTTCAATGATGGCGATCGCTTTTTTGTAATAATCCGCGGCCTGGACCAGGTCCCCCTGAAGTTCCGAGGTGCGGGCCAGTCCATAATAGGCGTGCCAAGTCAATTCCTCGGAATTCAAATCCCTCGCCAAGCGGAGAGTTTCTTGATAATAACCGGCGGCGTGAGCCGCATCACCGGCCCCGGCAAAAGTATCTCCCAGGAGATTCATCAGAAGCCCCTGCCTTGACTTTTGGGCTTTGGCCGTTTCATACCCGTCGTGTGGACGAACGACAAACAGGCGGCCGATCATCGGTTCGATTTTTTTGATGTCTGAATCCAATCGGGCCTGGTCAAAACTCAAAACGTTATGGCCGAGGCTGATCTTATTTGTCGCCGGGGCCGGGGGAGCCAGCGCGTCTTCATGGAAAAGAGTATCGCAATTCCAGGCCACGATCTCTTCGGCACGGAAATAGAGGTGGTCGTAGCCGGCAAACGCCAGCCGGGCTCGGGAGACCAGGCCGCTTCTGACGTCGAGCCCATGGGCGTCATTGGTGATAAAGGCCGCCCCACAGTTATCGACAATGATATTCTCAAGGACCGCCCGCCCCATGTTCGATTCTTTGTCGTTGATGGAAACCGCCTCGGTCGTGTCCAGGAAGGCTAAATCACGGCCCTTCCAGAGCACGTCCGGGCTGTCGCGCTGAAGGATTCCATAAAAAGAATTCTTGAGGACAAATCCTTCGATTTCGGCCTCGGCCTGCACGATAAAAATGGAAGGGCTTCCTATGCTTCGTCCTCATAAAAACCGGATCGTCTTCTTCATTTCCTAGGCCGGCATTGGAAGCCCGTCCTGGATTTTCGCTTTTGAGTGAGCCTATCCCAGGCCTCCGGAATGGGGACCAGGCGGCCCTTGACCTCGGTGCCAGGAAGGTCACCCCTCTCCTTCGGCATGGGCTACGTCCTGTATTCCTTTTCCGCCATCTCCTGGAGGCTGATCAGATAATCAATGGAACGGCTCAAGGCGTTGAGGTCGAGCGGCTTGACAAAGAAGTGGCTGATCGAGAGGCGGCTCAATTCATCGGGATTGATTTGGTCGGGATGGGCGGAGATCAGAATCGCCTCTCCCCTGTATCCTGATTTTCTCAGCTGGGCGATGAGCTCGAGTCCGCTCACGGAGGGCAGCTTCAGGTCCACGATCAAGAGGTCGATCTTGGCGTTTTTGAAACGATCAAGGGCCTCCTGGGAATCTTTGGCCAGATAGACCCGGTATTTCTTGTTCAGGATCAAGAAAAACGTTTTCCGGATGGATTCATCGTCATCAACCACGACAATCTTTTTTCCTAGCATTGGCTTCAGTCCTTTCATCCTTCCGTGGAAAATATCAGCATATTTTGTGCCAACCCATCAAACGGGGGATTCCAGGGGAAAAAGGGGCTAATCGGGAGCTTTTTGGGGGGTTCGAAATAAAGATATTTACAGGGGGGGCGTAAAAAAATTTGGAGCCCGCACTCCCCCTTCCGCAAGGGGTCGGCATCCCCAAACTTTCAGACGGTCAGGTGGTATTCCTTGATTTTTTTATCCAGGGTGGGACGGCTGATTTTTAGGATTTGGCTGGCTCTGCTTTTGCTGCCTTTCGTCGCCGTCAGGACGTATTGGATGTAGCTCTTCTCAACCTCCTCCAGGGAGACAAGTTCGCGGGCAAAGAGCTTTTTTTCGTCGGACTCGACGGGCAAGTTCTCCTTCAGGATGACGTCCCCCTTAGCCAGGATGACGGCCCGGGTCAGGGCATTCTCGAGTTCCCGGACATTTCCTTTCCAGGGAAGGTCGGTCAGCAGCTTCATGACATCCGGCGGCACCTTCCTCACATTCTTGCGCAATTCCCGGTTGATCTTTTCGATCAGATAGGCCACGAGCTCGGCGATGTCCTCTTTTCGTTCCCGGAGGGAGGGCAGATGAATCTCCACGACCTTCAGCCGATAATAGAGGTCTTCGCGGAACTTGCCGGCCTCGATCAATGATTTGAGGTTTTGGTTCGTGGCGGCGATAATGCGGGCCTCGGTCTTCATGACTTTTTCGCCGCCGACCTTCATAAAATCCCGCGTCTCGATGATGCGGAGGAGCTTGGACTGGAGATTGGGCGATACATCGCCGATTTCATCCAAGAACAGGGTGCCATTCCCGGCGATCTCGAACTTGCCCTTGGTCTCACAGACGGCGTCCGTGAAAGCGCCCTTGACATGGCCGAACAGCTCGCTCTCCAGCAGGGTGTCCGAGATGGCTGAGCAGTTGATCACGATGAACGGCTCATCCTGGAAGGGGCTGTTGTAGTGGATCGCCTTGGCCACCAGCTCTTTTCCCGTGCCGCTCTCACCCTGGACGAGGACATTGGCCCGCGTGTTGGCCACGGACCCGATCAATTTGAACACTTCCCGTATCGCCGCCGAGCGTCCGATGATATTATCGATCGTGTATTCCTTCTGTTTCTCCGCCACCAGATAGCTGACTTTCTCCTCCAGGGCTTTGACCTGGAAGGCTTTTTCGACGGTCAGGTCCAGGGCCACATAATCCAGCGGCTTGACCAGGTACTCAAAGGCGCCCAATTTCGCCGCCTCGACCGTCGTTTTCATGTCGTCATAGGCGGTCATGATGAGGATGGCGGCATGCTTCCCTTTTTCCTTGATCTGCCTCAGCACGTCCAGGCCGTCGGTATCGGGAAGCCGGATATCCAGCAGGACCAGGTCGGGACACATCTCCGCGTATTTTTTTAGCCCGCTCTCTCCGTCTTGGGCGGTCTGCACATCGAATCCGTGCTTGGTCAGATGAGAGGACAGCGTTTTCCGGATCAACGGGTCATCGTCAATGATCAATATGGATTTCATGGTTCTCCCTCACATGGGATCAGAATTTCAAAGGACGTGCCTTTGCCCTGCGTTTTCACGACTTTGATCGAACCTTTGTGCTGCTCGATGATCTTTCTGGCATTGGCCAGGCCCAATCCCACGCCCGAATGCTTGGTCGTGAAGAACGGTTCAAAAATATTCTCCCAGTCTTTTTCCGGGATACCGCAGCCGTTGTCGGAGATCTTCACCCGGATTTTTTGGGACCCGGAGCTATCGACCCGGGACAGGGACAGACTGATCCGGCCGCCTTCCTCTACGGCTTCATAGGCGTTGCGCAGGACATTGCAGAACACCTGCCGCAGGCGGTCCCCGTCCACGACCACCTCGGGCAGCCGCTCGTCCCATTTTTTCTCGATGATAATCTTTTTCTCGTGGAAACAGTCGTTCATCATCTTGACCGACTCTTCCAAAATCTGCTCGATGGCAAACGGGGCTCGCTGCAGCTCCGAGACCCGCGTGAAATTCAGAAGGTCTTTGACGAATTTTTCGATCTGGACGATTCCCTCCTGGGACAGGCCGAGGTGTTCCCGCTCTGTCGCATCCAGCGCCTGATCCTCGAGGACCTTCTGGATGTTGAGCTTGACGGAGGTCAGAGGATTGCGGATTTCGTGAGCGATGGTCGCCGAGAGCCGCCCGATGGAGGCCAGCTTCTCCGCATGGATCAGCTTGCGGTGCGCCTCTTCCATCCTGTCCCTCATCAACTGAAGCTGTTCGCTCATGGCGTTGAAGCTGTGGGCGAGGTCGCCGATCTCGTCCCGAGAGTGGATCTCGATCTTGTCCGAAAAATTTCCTTTGGCGATCCGAACGGTGCCCTCGGCGAGTTTCTTAATGGGCCGTGAGATGCGGCGGGCGAGAAGCGTGGCCCCGGTCATGCCCAACAAGAATCCGGCCAGCCCGATGACGATCAGCATCAGGCGCGTTTTGTGGATCTCGCCGCGCATGTCCTCCAGGGACAGGCCGATCTTGACCGAGCCCCATTTATCGAGCGAGCCCTTGGCGAAAACGGGAATTTCGATCTCGAGGATCCTCTGGATCTTTCTGGCGAAGTACACATCCCGGGCCTGCGAAAAAGAGATGTCTTCCCGCGCATTGCCTTGGAGATGGCTGCAACAATAGATATCTTTCCGGTCGGTGATCAGCTTGTTATAGACAAGCGGGGTCGCATAGAGGTCATAGAAAACGACGTAGAGAAGCTTGTCGTCGATCTGGGCTTCGATATTTTCTTGAATGTCCTGAATGCTCCAGGAGAGAAGGGATTGATAATTGCGGTCCGCCATGTTCTTGGCGATCAGGAGGCCCTTGTTCTTCGATTCCTCAAAAATGGTGTTGACCTCCCGTTTTTCGATGATGAACAGGATGGACACAACCAGAAAAACCAAGAGAAGGGTAATCCACAGCATGAATCGCGTGTGGAGAGAGAGCCGCAGGTTCACCGTCTCACTCTTTTTTCACCAGCCAAATATCCTTGGCATCGACATAATCAAAGCCCAGGGCGGGCACTTTGAGGCCCCGGACGTAAGGCTGCACCGCAATCCTCCGCTCCTCGGAATAAAGGGGGATCGCCGGGAGATCCTCCCCGAGGATCTTCTCCATTTTGCGAAAAAGCTCGACCCTCCGGGCCCGGCTCCGTTCCACTTCCGCTTCTTGGAACAGCTTGTCCAGGCCCGGATTGTCGTATCCGTACCAGGTCCCGCTGCTGTCGGTCGCGGAATAATAGAGAGGCCGGACGATGTTCTCGGCATCCGGGAAATCCATCATCACCCGAATGGCCGCTAAAAAAGGCTTTTTGAATTCTCTCAGCTCCGTCAAGGATTTATAATATTTTATATTCAGAGGGATATCCAGCTTTTCCAGCTGATTTTCCAGATCCCTGGAGAATTTCAAATTGAAGTCATTCCTGGGCGAAGGCAGGAACAGGGTCAGTTCGGGAAATTTCTTTTCCGGCGCAAAACCCTGCTCTTCCAGGATGCGCGCGGCTTTTTCGAGGTCATAATTCTGCGCGTCATAGATGGGAAAAAAGCCGGGCAGCCGCGGCGGAATATAATTATATGTGGGCTGTCGGATGGCCTCTCCATCCGCCAAGGCCTGAACTAGCCTGTCTTTGTCGATCCCATAGGCGAGTGCCTTCCGGATGGGGAGCCTGTCCAAGGGAGGGATCCGGCAGCTCATCATCAGACAGGTGACGTTGTAAGGACCGCCCTGGAGAACCTGGCCTCCCGAAGCCGCCAGCCGGTCCGAGACAAAGGGGATCATTTCGATCTCGCGGTCCACAAAATGGTCGACCGTGTAATAGGGGCTGAACTCGATGGCGTCCAGATAGGACTTCCTGCCGAAATAATCGCCGTTCCGCTCCAGGCGCACGCCCACGATTTCCAGCTTGGGGCTTCTCAGCCAACTTTCAAATTTGAAGGCTCCCGTCCCGATGGGCTTCCAGAAGAAGTCGTTCCCTTGCCGCATCACAAGGTCCCGGGGAACGACCTTGCAAAAGCTCATGCTCAACAGGGACAGGGCTGAAACATACGGATTATTCCAGTGAATCTCGAAGACATACTTATCCGGCGCCTTGAAGCCGGAAACCTCGGTGGCTTTCCCTTCGCGAAATTCAGGGGCGCCCTCGACTTTCGAAGCCAATAACTCATAATACGGCGAATTCGTTTCCTTGTGGATCAGCCGTTCGAAAGAAAATTTGACATCCTGGGAGGTCATTTGCCGGCCGTCATGAAACCTGACCCCTTTCCTTAAATAAAATGTATAGATTCTCCCATCGCCGGAAGGCCGCCAATATTCGGCCAGAGAGGGGATGATGTCCAAGTTATAGTCCAGGCGGACCAGGCCGTCAAAAATCTGTTCGGTGATGAAGATCCAGGAACCGGACGTGGGATCCAGGTTGGGCTTGAAGACATCCCCAAAAGCCTTGACATGGAGCGTCCCGCCGTTCTTGGGCACCTCCTGGGTATTTCGGATGGCAAAATCGGGCAGCGCTAAGAAAAGCGCCAGGGCCAAAATAGTGAACAATAAGTGCAGGCCCTTTTGTTTGAACGACATGCTCGCTTTCTTCAATTATAAATCAACTCGAAATTTCTTGGAAATCGCTCCAGGAGGATTCCATTCGCAAAAGAAGATGAACGAATGAGCAATCTTTATGCCAAATCAAGTAAATTGTAATTAACTGAAATTATTAAGGTTAGCTATTTTGAAGGGATCAAAAAAACAGAAATTGTAAAAAGATTTTACAAACAAAAGGGCCGTTCAAACCTGCTCATTTGGTTTTTTCCGAAGCGTCGAGCACGCTCTGAAACACGCGCATAATATTGCCGCCCCAGATCTTCCCAATCGCTTGCTCGGAATAGCCGCGCCGCAGGAGCTCCATCGTGATGTGGAACATCTCGCTGACATCATCGCAGCCGATGACTCCGCCGCCGCCGTCAAAATCCGTTCCGATCCCGACATAATCGATGCCGGCGACTTTCACCACATGGTCGATGTGGTCGACAATGTCCTTTACGGTCGCCCGGCCTTGAGGATATTTTTGCATAAGTGCCTGTCTTTCCTGCATCGCCTTGCTCCGTAAAGCTTCGTCCTTGATGTCACGAATGATGCCGTATTTTGCCTCAAGCTCTTTCAAGGCTTTCTCCCGTTCCGGGTTGGGCTGGGGGGCTTTGAGATAGCCTGAAAGAATGCACATCTGAAGGACGCCGCCATTCTTGGCCAGAGCCCGGATCATGTCGTCGGTTAGGTTCCGGGGATTGTCGACGAGGGCCCGACAGCAGGAATGGGAAGCGATGACCGGCGCTTTCGTCACGTTGATTACGTCGCTGAAGGACCGGTCGGAGATATGCGAGACATCCACCATGATCCCCAATCGGTTGCACTCGGCCACGACCCGCCGACCGAATTCGCTCAGCCCTCGGTCTTCGGGATTCCGTCGGTCCGTGGAGGAGTCGCAGATATCATTGTCGGCCGAGTGGCATAGAGTGACGTAGCGGACACCCCTCTTATAGAATCCTTCGAGCAGGGAAAGGTCCGTGTCGATGGGATAGCCGTTTTCCATGCCGATGAAGGCGATCCGCTTGCCTTCCTTTTTTAGACGATAGGCATCCGCGGGAGTCGTGGCCAGGCCGACGAGGTTCGGATATTTCTGGCACATCTTGTCAATGGCGTCCAACTCCAGGCCGGCACGTTCCTTGGCCTTTTGATATCCCTGGGGCGTCAGTTCTCCCTGGCCGACAAAAACACCGAAAAAGAGGGCATCGAGCTTTCCTTCGACCATCCGCGGCAGGTCGATCTTGCCGCTGCCCGGCTTGCCCGGCTCATGGCGCTCTCCGATGTCCCAGTTGGCCCTGGTCATCGCGGAGGGCGTGTCGCAATGGGTATCGACGGACAGGATCCGGCCATGGATCTCTTTGGCCTTGGCCTCCAGGCTTTTCTCATCGAGTTGAACATTGGCCGTCGAGCAAGCGGCCGTCATAAAACCAAAAAACAAAAGCGGCCCTAAAATCCATAAAAGAAAAATTCTTCTTCTCATCGAGCGCTCCTCCTCATCTGAATTTCAATCATGGCGAAGGGCGACGACCGGATCGACCTTGGCGGCACGGTGGGCCGGATAGATCCCGGACACCAAACTGACGATGACGGCAAAAGCGATCGCGCCCAAGCAGAGCCACAGCGGGAAGCTGAAATATTCAAGAAAGGGCAGCCCCTGTTTGGCCAGAAAAAAATTGATGATGCGGTTGATGATCCTGCTGACGACCCAGCCCAGGGCCAGGCCAAACACTCCACCCAAGAAGCCGATCGAGCTGGACTCGAAGAAAAAGATCTTCTGAATGTCTCGGTCGCTTCCGCCCACAGCCTTCATGATCCCGATTTCCGAATACCGCTCCAAAATGGACATGACCATGGTGTTGATGATCCCCAGGGACGCCACGAAGATGGCGATCATCGCCACGGCCGCCAGGATCATGTCCATGTAAACGAAGCTCGTCTTGATCTGGTTGAACTGGTCGATCAGGGCGAACGTGGAAAAGCCCATGTCCTGGATCTCCCTTTTGACCGAATCCGCAGCCCGGGGCGAAGACAGCCTGATGTTCACGGCCGAATAGCCAAGGGTTCCTTCCCTGGCCCGGAACAGGTCCCAGAGGTTGGTGAAAGGCAGCTTCTCGATGCGCTGCGCCGAGCCGGGCGGGATGAACACGTCGCTTTGAAGCGGCGAGGATCCTCCGAAGCCCATCTCCCCCATCACGCCAATCACAGTGAATTCGTGAGTCGTTTTTTTAAAGGGAAGCTTGTTCCCCTGCAAGAATGAGGGAATATCCATTGGATTAAAGGCCGTGAAATCAAAGGCGATAGAGGCGATCTCGATCTTTTGCCCCAAAACGGACGCAGGGTCCCCCATTTTAAGCAGACGGAGCAGAGATCTGGCGATGATGATGGAATCCTCATCGTCACGGCCGAAGGACTTTCCGGCTTCCAGCTCGATGAGCTTGGAGGAGGCGATCCTGGCCGGAATCACTTGGACCAGCCTCAATTCCTCGGCGCCTTTGTATTGGACGAGTGCGGGGAATCGGATCTCGGGAAAGACGCTCTGCACGCCCTCGAGCATTTCAAATCGTTTGATGGCCTCTTCATCCAGAATGACATTCCGGCCTTTGGGATTCTCTTCGGGTTTGATTTGGTCGTCGGGGTCAAACCCAAGCCGTTGGCTTGTCGGGCCGGAAGGAAAGACCGTCAACGAATTAAAAAGATCGAGCGATTCAAAGCTCTCCGTCATATTTTTCTGCATCCCCTTGCCGAACCCGACCATGGCCACAAGCGCTCCGATCCCGATCGTCACGCCGAAAGCCGTTAAAAAGGTCCTGAGCTTCCGTTTCCACAAGTTGGAAAAAGAAAGTTCAAGATAATCGGAGATTTTCATCGGATATTTTCCTGCGACTCCAGCCGGCCGTCTCGCAACTCGACGATTTCCCCGGCAAATTCCCGAGCCAGGGCGACTTCGTGGGACACCAGGACGACCGTCAGCCCCTGCCTATGGTTGAGGTCGGCCAAGAGCTCGAGGATTTCACGGGACGTGCGGCTGTCCAGGTTGCCGGTGGGCTCATCCGCCAGGAGAATTTGAGGGTCATTGATGAGCGCCCGGGCAATCGCCACGCGCTGTTGCTCTCCCCCCGAAAGCTCCGCCGGCCGATGGCGGCGGCGGGGCAGGAGCCCCACCCGGTCCAGCATCGTGTCGGCCCTGAGCTTGCGGTCCTTTTTTGTGGTGTCGGCAAAGATCATGGGGAGCTCGACGTTTTCGAGAGCCGTGCGTGAAGGGATGAGGTTGAAGGACTGGAAAATCATGCCCACGCCGAAGCGACGGTAAAGGGCCAGCTCCTCCCGATTCATCTCCGAGATTTTTTTCCCCTTGACTTCAATGGCGCCCGACGTCGGCCGATCCAATCCACCGAGCAGGTTCAGGAGTGTCGATTTTCCCGAGCCCGATGCACCCGTGACGGCCACAAATCCCCCTGGAGCGACAGCGAGATTAATATTATGGAGAGCAACGACCTGGACCCTTCCGGTCAAATATATCTTGCTCAGCTGGTTTGTTTTAATGATTTGAGGAACCTTCGTTATATCTGGTCCGATGGCCAAGCTCTTTCCAAGAGGCTTTATCGTCATTACGAACACAACACCGGGCGGGTGGCGCGGCATTTTCCCTCCACGCCCGCAGCTGCTGAGTGGTGGGTGGGACGGTCTTCAGCGAGGACGGAGAGGGAATATGCCGCGACAGGTCCCGCCCCTCAGAGTTTTTCGCGATGACAATAGCCATCAATATTTTCCGTCCATCTGGAACTCGGAGCTGTCGAGCCAGAAACCGGAGCCCGTCACCGAGTCATACTGCGCCTGGAGCAGGTCGTAATGGAAGCGCTCTTCATCCGAGATCTTAATGAAAATTTCTTTGGCCACGGGGTCGTCGCCTTGCTCGGCCGCGGACTTGAAAAAGTCGATCGCCTTTAGCTCGAGGTCCATCCCGATTCGGATCGCCTCGAGATCGCTTTTATCCTTGGCCTGCTCGAGGCGGACCACCAGTTCTTCGATGACCGCCGACTTTCCCTTGAGCTGCTCAGCCTTGACATATTTCTTCCACTCGGTCGACTTGATCACGGCGCTGAAGAGCTTGCCGAAAGCTTCGAGATGCTTGACCTCTTCCTCGGCCAGTCTCTTGAACATCTTTTTCCCCAGAGAATTCGGGGTCAGGTCCGCAGCCTGCAGGAAGAACTCCTGACCGCGGATTTCGAGCTTGATCGCATCTCGGATGAATCCCTTGACCTGGTCGCTGATTTCTTTCATCTTCGAACTCCTTTCTAAGGTGGAGACAATCTCTGCAAAATATAAAAATTCCCGGGCTTGGGCCCGGTGGTTTTTCGAAAATCGATCACTTGATAGCCCTTGGCCAAAAGGCTCTTGAACGCCTGACGGGTTCTCATTCGCCAATCAAGGGGAATGCGTCGGACTCCGGGATCCGAGACATCGGTCTCCCTGAGCATGATATAAAAATCGAGGGGAATCTGGACGAATAAAAGATCGGAGCGCAGCTCGAGGTCGATGTCTTTCACGACTTCGAGCTCAATCGGCCGCGTCTTACCCTGGACATTCGAATATTCCGTCCGGACGACGAGACGGCCGTCCTCCCACCCGGCTTCAGACCGACGGCTCGGCCGCCCTTCCGGCTTCTTCAAATTCCAGGACATGAAGAACCTGTCTGTGGGGACATCCGCCCGGTTGAGAAGGCCTCCGTACTCCCCGTACGTGGCCGCCTTGTATTCCAGGACCTCCATGCCAAAGCGGTGGACATTCCTGTGGGCATTCACCCCGGTCAAAGGGTCATATGTGCATGTCACCGTGTGAACGCCGAAGGCATCTTGAAGGATGTCGCGCTGGAATTCCTTGATCAGGATGCCCAGGCCGCGGCCTTGGAAACCGGTCTTTACGCCCGTGTACTGGGAGTAAAACCAGAGATTATCGAGAGATTTAAAGGCCACGGCTTTGTCTTTGACGCCGACGAACCCGTAAGAAAAGCCCACGAGAGACTCCCGGTCCTCCCGGAAACCACCCCCGGCCTCCTCCTGATACACGGCCACAAACAAGCTGCTGCCCTCATGGAGAAAGTTTTCGCACATCATGTTCCGGGTGCCCGGCAGGTTATCTTCGGGGAAGCCCCAAATTTCGTCCCGCAGCTCTTCATATTTGGCGTAATCGGAAGAACGGGAGGACGTCTCCACCTTGAACAGAAACTTTTTTCCCTTAATGAAAAGGATTTTTTCCAGGTCGCTCATGGGTTCGAAAAAGATCTCTCTGGATTAAACCCAGATTTTAGCCGAAGAATCCGGCCATTGCAAACGAAAGATTTTTGGTATATGGTAAGTAACTCTGAAAACGTGAACAGCGTCTTCTTCAGGAGTCTCATCATGAATACATTTATGAAAAAAGCCCTATCTCTGCTCATGCTCGGCCTGATCATGCCCTTGGCTCTTCGGGCCGACATCGAAGTCAAAGTCCTTAAAAGCGAACAGGACCTGCCCGAGAGGTTCTGCAGCATCTGGCAGAAAGGCGATTTTCTTGTCTCGGACGGCCGCTCGCTCATCCTCATCGGAGGCGTGCCTCGGCCGCTCAAATCCACAGGCGGCAATTATCCGGCGCCGAATGCCATGGGAAGCATTCTCAGCTTTGTCCCGGCCGGGAAAAACCTGCAGAGCAACATGAACATCGGGGCCGGCCAGGTCCGGATCAAGGACAAAACAGACTATGTGACCTATAGCCTCGTCAGCCCCGGTGTGAAGAATCCTGCCGACGGGAGCGTTTCTTTCGAATGCTCGGCGGTTTATGAGAACAAGGACAAAGCCAAGCTCGAAATTAAGACGACCTATCAGATTTCGCCCGGATCGGGGAAGATCCTCCTTTCCTCCTCCATCAAGAATATCGGCACGGCCGAGGTCAAAGACCTGAGCTATTCGTTGTATTTGGGCGTCAACCACAGCTACTCTTTCAGCCCCTATAACAGGACTTCCTCCCCGCAGCTGAATTTCCGGGTCTATCCAAAAAAGGGCCATTATTTTGCCTGGAGGAACCCGAATCCGATGGAAGAGGGAGACAAGCGGCTTCCCGGAAAATTGGCCCCCGGCGAATCGTCCAAGGTCCAGTATAGCCTGTTTGCGGAAACCCATGCCGATGCCCTTCTCCAGACGATTTATCAGGCGCTCAACGTCAAGACCTCGCCGGCGACGCTTCACTTCAAAGGTGTCGAGGGACGATTCATGGAGGTGATCGTCCGGGACATCCTGACCTCGACAGTCTACTTCCGCACGTTCTTAGAAGAGCCGTTTTCCACGACGGTGCCCCTGCCCCAAGGCATTTATTCCGTCCGGGCCAATTTTTTCCCGGCCGTGCGCGAAACGAATTTCGCCGTCAAGCCGAATGCCGATAATCTTTGTATCCTCGACAATCCCAATCACGGGCTGGTCCGGGCGAAAATCAGGAACAGCCAAGGTGAATTTGTTCCCGGCAAGGTCACGTTCATCGGCCTTGACCCGACCAAAACTCCTTACTTCAGGCCGGAAAACCCGCGGGATACGGGCAAGAGCTGGGAAACGTTCAAGGACTCCTGCTATCCGCCGGAAGAGGGCTTGGACGTCAGGCTCCCCGTCGGCGCCTATCTGGTCTATGCCTCGCGCGGGCCCGAATACACAAGAGACCAGAGAATCATCGAGATTCTCAAGGATGATCGCCAAGACCTCCTCTTGACGATTGATAAGGTCCTCGAAACGCCGAATCTCATTTCCCTCGACCCGCACATGCATACCCAAAATTCAGACGGGCAGATGCTCGTGGCCGAGCGGTTGAAATCCGTCGTCGCCGAAGGCGTGGACGTGGCCGTCGCGACCGACCACAACTATATCACCGATTATTTGGGTCCCCTCAAAAGGCTCGGCTTGAATAAATATTTGGCCGTCCTATTCGGAAGCGAGGTGACCAAGCCGTCCATGATCCACTACAACACCTATCCCATGCAGTATCGGGAGACAGAAGACGATCACGGCGCCATCGAGATCGGTTCCAACGATGTCTCTGCTCTGTTCAATGCCAGCCGGACGGCCAATCCCCAGGCCGTCCTTCAGGTGAATCACCCGAGAGCCGGCGACCTGGGATATTTCAACAACTATCAACTGGACAAGGATGCCGCCGCCTTTGCCAAAAAGAATATCGACCTATCGTTCAACCTCTTTGAAGCCATGAACGGCCCCACGTTTTTTCGCGGCAACCGGGACGCCGTCGAAGACTGGTTCCATCTTCTCAACCGCGGCTATTATTATCCCATCGTCGGCTCCTCGGATGCGCATGCCATCGATGGAGCGGAGCCCGGCTTTTCCCGGACCTACATCTCCTATTCCGGTGGGAAAGGGGACGCGCTCGACACCGACGCTTTGTTGCAGGCCTTGAGAAAAGGGAGGTCTTTTGTGAGCAATGGGCCCTTGGTTGATTTCAAGGTCAATAACAGCTACGCCCTCGGGGACACCCTGACGGCCAAGGACGGCAAGGTGGACATTTCCGTCAAGGTGACCGGCGCCCCGTGGGTGTCCGTGGATGAAGTCCGGCTGATCATCAACGGTGAGCGAAGGATCATTTTCCCCATCAAGGCCGTGGATAAAAACCTGGAAAGGTTCAGGCAGCAAGTGACTTTAAACCTGGAGAGGGATGCGACTCTGGTGGTCGAGGTTCTGGGCAAAAAGACGCTTTATCCGGTCGTTCAGCGGCAGACGGCCGAGGGACTTCCGGCCAATGCTTCGCTTCCGTATGCCTTGACCAACCCCATCTTTGTCGATGTGGACGGAAACGGCAAGTTTGACCCGCCCTGGCCGGCGAAAGTCAAAATCCAGGCAGCGCCCGCGACCGCTAAACATCCCTGAAACCAACATTTTTTGGCCTGGGACGAAAGAAAACCCGATTTTACTCGTCTAAATAATGAGTAGCCCGTTCAGCAAATGCGCTCAAAGCCCATGGATCTGCGCACGGGCTTTGACAGACACCGGTAAACATGCTACTAATAATTTTTTAGGTCCGCATATGCCCCACAAGCGAAGACGATCCGGCCTTTCCCAGAAAAGGGTGGCCTTAATCATCAACCCCTCATCGGCCCAGAATAAATGGCTGAGGAGCAAGAAGCTCCGGCAATACCTTCAGAAAAAGTTCCCCGGCCGCATTTACGACCATGCCCAGGACAAAGCGGGGATGATTGAATTGGCCAAAAAACTTAGCTTGGAGAACGATGTTCTGATCGGCTTCGGCGGAGACGGCACGCTGGCCGATATCATGCAGGGAATCTTCGACGCCGGCCGCGAAAATGAAGTGACCCTGGGCATCGTGCCGTTCGGAAGCGGAAACGCCCTCAGAAAATCCCTCCAGATTCCCAAGCAGGTGAGGAAAGCAATCAAAGTCCTGATCAAGGGAGAGTCCAAGCCTATCGATCTCATCGATGTCGGCGGCCGGGTGGCCAGCTTTGTCAGCATCGGCGCGACTGCCAAAGTGACCCATCGAAGATCCCAGCACAAGATCCCCGGCTTGCTCGGCATGCTGTTAGCGGCGGGGATCATGTTCACACACCCGAGAGAAGCGATGGAGATCGAGCTGTTCGACGGGACCGATGACAAGCGACACCGCTTTGACCGAAAAACTTTAAACCTGAAGCTCTTTGACTGCGTCGTGAACAAGACGAACCATTTCGGATACAGCTGGACGGTGGCCCCCAAGGCTAAAATCGACGACGGCTATCTGGACGTCACATTGTTCGATATCCGGGCGTACTCTTACCTGCTGTATTTTCCCCTGATCTATCTGGGCCACTACCAGAAGATCCTCAAGCATTTCAAGGCCAAAAGAATCATCGTCCGGGGCAAGGCTCTTCATGTCCAGTACAATGGTGAAGTCCTCGAGACCCGGGACGAAATCGAGTTGAAAGTCCTTCCCAACGCTCTGAGAGTGATCGGTCCCCGCCGACTGGCCCGAGCCCACTAAGCCTGACTGCGTCGGTCCGACCTCTTCCGCTCGGGCATGACGATCGCACCCGTCCGAAAATCGCCGAACACCCGGGCTTTGCCCTGAAGGTAGAGAAGCCCGACCAAAGCGCCGGTCGCGGCATCCAGCTCGTGCTCGGAAATCTCCTTGGCAAGCCCCTTCACGCCCAGCCGCATGAGTCCCCGTCTCAGCATTCCATGGTCATGCCGGGCCCGGGGAATCCCCCACACGTCCTGCGCTCCCCCCGGGTAGATCTCGACGACTCGAAAACCGTCCTCTTCCAAAATACCACGGAGTTCGATCCCGCGGACGGTCAAGGCTCGCATGGGACCGAGCGTGATGGGAAAAAAGGGAATTTTTTGCCGTCGGAGTTCCAAGTCGCAGGGGCGATAATGAGCGCCGTTCCTGTCCTCGATGGAGCGCCGTCCCGGAGGCAGATTCAACGGCGCATCGATAGCCACTAGATCGGGCTTCTCCCTGCGAATGAAATCAAGAATGTCGCCGTCTTCAAAGAGGATGGCGGTCGCGGCGTTGAATTCCTTTAAACAGCACACTCCCGTGGGACGGCGGGGGACCCCAGCCAGGTCGATTCCGGCGACAGTGAATTCTTTCATGCAGCGTCTCCATCCGCTCCAGAAAAACATACTGAAATCCTCGATTTAATGCAAGTCCGTGGTCTGGTATAATCTTCGACGAGAGGTCATCTCATGAAAAAAATAAGCATCATTCTGGCGGCGGTCGTCTTCACGACCGTCTGCTCACCCCAGTTTCACCTTGATTTTCTGGGAAAATCGGATATCCAGGAAGTCGTCCTCACCCGGAGCGCGGCCAAGGAAAAAATCCTGGTGATCGATGTTGAAGGGACGATCAGCTCGCTCACGGGCACGAGCGCACTGGCCCGGGAAGGGGACATCCTGTCCCAGGTCTACTACAGGCTGGAGCGCGCTTCGACCGACCCCATGGTCAGGGGCATCATCCTGCGCCTGGAAACGCCGGGCGGAGAAGTCACGGCCAGCGACATCCTTTACCATGAAATCGTCAAATTCAAGGAAAAAACGCGGCGGCCTGTGGTCGGACTGATGATGAGCGTCGCCGCCTCCGGAGGATACTATATCGCTTCGGCGTGCGATACGATTATTGCCCATCCGTCCACGATTACGGGAAGTATCGGCGTGATCTCGATTTTTCCGAGCGTCGAGTCGCTGTTCGACAAGATCGGAGTCAGGATGAACATCATCAAATCCGGCCGGATGAAGGATGCGGGAAGCCCCTTCCGCTCCATGACCGAGGACGAGAAAAAATCCTTCCAGGCGATCATCGACGAATATTACCAGGACTTCCTGGATGTCATTCTCAGGGGGAGAAAGAACGCCCTGTCCCCTGAAGAGCTGGGGCTGCTCGCCGACGGCCGCATCTACACGGCCCGGCAGGCGCTCGATCACAAGCTCATCGATGGCATCGGCTATTTTGATACCGCTCTGAAGAAAGCCCTGTCGATGGCCGGGCTCGGGGAAGCGAAAGTCGTCGCTTATACATACTACCCCAAGACCAAGACCAATATTTATGCGGCCGGCCTAAAGGAGACAAAGGTGCTTGAAACGGGCCTGGAGACCTGGCTGCCGACACTCAAGAGCGGCTTTTACTACCTTTGGCTTCCGGAATCCCAAAAATAAGAATCATAGGGGAATCTTCACCTCGACTTCGAAGAGCGGCGGCGTCAAGATATGCCTCTTGACGGTGCACTGGTCCGCCGCTTTGATCACGGCCGTCCTGTATTTTTGGGGAAAACCGGGCGGGAGCATGATCTCGATCGAAATCCGGGCGATCATTTTGGTTTCGGGATTCTTTTCCGTCTTCATCGATAAGGCCAGGCCTTCGGTCGGGATCTGCCGTTCTTGGCAAAAGGCCAGGACAAAGTAGCCGGCGCAGGTCGCCAGCGAGGCCAAAAAGAGGTCGAAGGGTGCGGGCGCAGCGCCTGTTCCTCCGTCGTAGGTCGGCTGGTCGGTCTGGATCACAAAACCTTTAACCCCGGCATCGACACGCACGCCGCCGGGAAATGAAACCTGAATGACTCGACTCTCCATGACAACGCTCCTTTCATGGGACACAATACGCTGTCCCTATCTCTTCTATAATAAGGACACAGGATTGTGCCGCCCTATGGTCCATCGGGCCCTTTGGAAAATAGGGCCAGCAGGAAGCTTCGGTCTCTCTCGGTCAGGACCAGCCGTCCGAATATATCATGCACGATGTCCGTCACGTGCCGCTTGTTTGTCTTGTGAATGAACTCTTTGTCTTCCAGCTTTGTCAGGATGAGTCGGATACCCTCTTCCTGGTTTCTTCGCGTCAACGGCCGAAGACCTCTCCCGGCTTTCTTCTGAGGAGAACTCATAAAAATGTGAAATAGGGTGAGGAGGACGGCCGCGGCCAAGTTGTATGAGGGCTGGCGGCTTGCCTGGGGAATCGTGAACAGAAAATTCGCGCGGCGAAGCTCGTCGGAGGTCAACCCCGTTCGCTCGTTTCCGAAGAGGAGTCCGATTTTCGTCCGCGCAGGCCACTCGAACATGTTCTTCACCGCCTCGGGGAGGGCCAGGGCCTGGAAATTTTTTCTCCGTTTGGCCGTTGCGGCATAAACGACTTGAAGGTCGGAAACGGCCTCCCGGAGGTCCGGATACCGCACGGCCCTGTCCAAAATATCCTCGGCATGGACGGCCGTCTTAAAGCATCGCGGGTCCGGCCGGGGAATCCCCGCCAAGCGCAACTCAAGAAACCCGGTCGTCTTCATAGCCCGAGCGACAAATCCGATATTTTCGGGGCTTTCGGGACGGGCGAGGATCACGGAAAACATGAATCCATTATACAAAATTTGGCAAAATATGAGGACAGGTTTCGAATAAAAAGCCGAGGGAATCCGGAAATATTCTGTTATAATACCCGTAATTTCTGAATAAAGGACATGTCCGATGATCAGCCAAAAGAAGCTTGAGCAAATGTTTGTGAAGAACGGGTTTTCCGACTTCCGCTGGATCGACCCGGGAAAAATCGTCGTCTCCCAGTGGGTCCGGATGAAGTGCATGTTCGGGTGCGGCGAATACGGGAGAACCGCTGCCTGCCCTCCCAACACGCCGGGGGTGGTCGAGTGCAAACGGTTTTTCCGGGAATACAGCAAAGCCGTGATCTTCCATTTTGAAAAGAAGGTCCGCAAGCCCGAGGACCGCTTCGCCTGGACATGGAAGATGAACCTGAAACTCCTCAAACTCGAAAAAGAAGTCTTCCTGTCCGGCCAGGAAAGGGCTTTCCTTCTGTTCATGGACAGCTGCAACATCTGTGCCGAATGCACGGCCCGGCGGGAAAGCTGCAAAGAACCGCGGATGGCTCGCCCCACTCCGGAGGCGCTGGCCGTCGATGTCTATTCGACGGTCAGAAGAGTCGGCTATCCCATCCAGGTCCTTTCGGATTACGGCGAACCCATGAACCGCTATGCGTTTTTGCTGATCAAATAGAGCGCCTCGATAAAAATTGGGGACAGGCGCACCGGAAAGCCAATCCCGTCGGGGAAGATGAAGGATGAAAAGACGAGACGTCCTGGTCATGATTCCGGCAGCCGTCGCGGGGGCCAAAAGCATCTGGAAAATTGGCGATTCAACCAACTTCGGCCCCCTTCAGAAAAATAAAGCCGGCGCCCCAAAACCCTTGCGCGCGGAAGTCAAAATCCATAACCGCCGGCCGGTGCTTGGGTCAAGGGCGAAAGCTCCATGTGCGCACTGTGCGGCGATTACGGCGATCCCATGCGTCGGCACTTCAGGGACTGGCTCCGTGACGAATATCACAACGACCTGTCTGCATTCCGGGCTGCCTGGAACAAGCCAACAATCCATTTTGAGAGCGCCGAGGTGCCCTCGGCCGAGGCCCAGCTTCCGGCCAAGCGTTATACCTTCCGGGACCCCCTTGCCGAACAGAATGTCGTCGACTATTTTCGCTGCTTGGCCGAACTCTGCGCTGACTGCGTCATCGATTTCTGCCGCGCCAACTCCCTGCGAGAAACGATGGCCCTCTTGAAGCACAATATGGCCCAGGACTTAACCCACGGCCAGGGCGTCTGGTGGGCATCCTGGAAGGTGGACCCCCTCAAAGAGCCTGTCTTTGCGCCTCTGATCAAGGGCTTTCAAGAATTGGGAACGTTTGCCCTCGACCTCGACCTCGGGCCGAGCGCGGACATCGCGGTTCTCGTCGATGACGAAAGTTTCTTTTACGAATCGTGCGCCTATCATTTAGACATTCCTCTCATCTTCCAGCAGCGGCTCTGGGGGCTTCCGAAAATGGGAGCGCCGTTCGACCTGTATCTGCTTCAGGACTTCGTCGAAGGCAAGCTCAAGACCTACAAGCTTTATATTTTTCTGAACGCCTTCAGGCTCGACGAGAGGCGAAGGGAGGCGATCAAGCGGCACGTCCGGCAGGGGAATCGAGCGGCGCTTTGGGTTTATGCGCCGGGATACATCAACAAGGACAGTTCCTTAAAAAACATCGAAGAACTGACCGGATTCAGGATGGGCAGGGGCGAACAGCCCTGGGGGCCTTTGGTGCACATCACGGATTTTGCCCATCCCATCACGGCCGGCCTGCCGCAGGATCTTGTCTGGGGGACAAACAACAAGCTGGCGCCCCTCTTTTATGTGGATGACCCGCAAGCAAAAATTCTGGGCCAGGTCGTCTATTCGCAGGGCAACTGCAAACCCGGGTTTGCCGTCAAGACCTATCCTGAGTGGATTTCCATCTATTGTGCGGCTCCCAATATTCCTGCCTCCGTTTTAAGGAACATCGCCCGGTTCGCCGGCGCGCACATCTACAACGAAGAGGGCGATGTGCTCTATGCCACACCCCAGCTTCTGGGTGTCCACACGGTCTCCGGCGGCAGGCGGAGATTCAAACTGCCGCTGCCTGTCGACGAAGTCTATGACCTCTTTGAACAAAAGACCATCGCCGCGAACGTTGGCGCATTCCAAGTAGATCTGACTCCGATGTCCAGCGCGTTGTATTACACGGGAGCCTCGGCCGTTCTTTCGTCCTTGCGCCGTCCGTCTCGGGCATGATAAAGTAGCGTCCTTTCAGCCATGAAAGAGAAGATTCTTCTATCTGCCTCTTTTTTTCATGCCCTGACCGACGCCTCGACGGTCATCATGCCGATGATCTTTCCGGTCCTCTACAATCAGGGCTTCATCATCAGGCACTATTCCCAGATCGGCCTCCTGTCCAACCTTGGGCTGCTGGCCACATTCGTCATCCAGTTTCTCGTCGTCCGAATTTCCTACCGCTATGAGTATCGCAGCCTCCTCTTCTTCAGCCTTACGGGGATCTGCCTTTCGATGTCGCTTATCTCCTTCAGCCGGTCCTTCGCCGGCCTTCTTTTGTTCTTCCTTCTCTTCCGGCTGTTCACCAGCTTTTATCACCCCGTCATCATCGCCTGGATCGCCAAATCACAGTCGTCCTCGGGCCAAGCGCTGGACGTCGCCATGGGCATCCAGAGCGGCTCGGGGAACGTGGGCGTTGTGCTCGCGTTTCTCTCTGCCGGCATCCTCATCCAGCGCTGGAATTGGAAACTGCCGCTCTTCGCTTGGAGCCTGTTCGGCCTTCTCTTAGGAACGATGGGCCTCGCGGTCCTCCGCGGCGTCTCGTCCCGGAGCGAAAAGCGGCCGTCGCTCAGCGCCGGGTCCTGGCTGCGCTCCTTGGCGGCGATCAAACGCTACGTGCCGGGATTTTTTTTCGGCGGCATGGGCTGGTCGGTCACGGTCTACTTTGCACCTTCCCTGCTCAACCACAAGTTCCACATCCCCATGGGCCAGACTGGTCTCTATCTCGCCCTATGGATGGCGATCGGCACAGTCACAGGCTACGGATATGGCGTCTGGAGCCGGCGCTTCGGCCGCAAAGCCGTTTTTCTGACGAGCTTGGCCGGGGCGATGGCGAGCCTATTCGTCATCGGCTTTGCTCCCCAAAAAGGATTGGCCGTCGCCGGCTTGCTGGCCTTCGGCGGATTTCTTCTGATGACGTATCCGTCCCTTCATACCTTCGTCGGCTCGACCGTGCCCGCGGCGGGCCAGACGCAGGCCTTCAGTTGGGTGTCCAACATCCAACTCGTATCGGGAGCGGCCGTTACGCTCGGGTCGGGTTATCTCTCCGATGCGCTGGGCATCCATTTCCCGTTTATCCTGACGGGGATTCTGACGCTGGCTGTTCTTCTTTATTACATCCCACGGGGCCATGAGTTTTTTGGGGGGAAAAGCGGCCCGGCCATCATTCCTGAGCCAACACCCGACGGTCTTTGAATGTCCCTGGATTCGCATTTTTCTCATCAGCCTTCTGAACTCTTGACAGGGATGCTCACAAGACGACATAATCCCTTTGGGGAATCGATAAATGCCACGCCGGCTTAAGAAAAACAATACCCTTTATTCCCTTCATAAAAAGCAAATTCCAATTCATAATAACAGGCTGCAAAAAGTTTTATTTGATGGAACCAGCCGGCTCACGGACCATTTCCCGAGGGCAGGCGCTCGTTTCTTGGATTTGACTGTCCGGCCTTTGGTAACCAGCTCCCTTCTGTTTACGTTCTTCACTCACCATAATCAGAGGGTGGTGCGGAGTCTCAAGGCCTTTCGCCGTTTTCTTGTTATTTCCGATATCCATATTGGCGATGCGGTCATGGCCCAAGCCTCCATCACCGCCGTGCGAGATTTATTCCCCGATGCCCATGTGGATTACGTCATCAACAAAGCGGCTTCCTCCTTGATCGAGGGTAATCCTGAGGTGACCCGGGTGCTGCCTTTCTTCACGGGAGGATTCTTCCCTTCCGCAGCTAACCTCGCGGAGCTAAGTGATCTGGTTAAAGGCGAGCCGTATGATCTGTGCTTGAATTTTTCTCCCTTCATCAAGGACAAAGACATTGTGGCGGACGGGCATGGGATTCTCAATATTATGACCTACGCCCCGGTCATTATGGGCAATGAAAAGGACACCGCCCGGATCAACCATTTTATCTATCATGATTACAGGTTCACGCGGGACCTGCTTTCCATCGTGGCCCAACCCGTGAGAAAAGAAGCCTTCCGGGGCGTCCGTCTGACCCTTACCGATTCGGCCATCGAGCAGGCGCGGCGGTTCGCCTCCGATGCGGGTTTGTCGTCCGGCATGCCCACGGTCTTCTATAACCCGGATGCCGCTTCCCGCTATACTCGTATGCCGTTCGAGAAACAGGCCGACCTGCTGGTCCGGCTGGCGCGGCTTGAGGCATTGATCCTGCTGGGCGCGGGCCACACCGAGGCCGGCATCGGAGAACGCCTGAAAGCTTCGCTGCCCGTGCTCTTTCGCTCCAAACTGAAAATCATCCCTTCCGACATGCCTCTAGAGGTTTTTTCGGCTCTTATTGATTTCAGTGACGTGTTTATCTCCGGCGACACCGGCCCTTTGCATTTGGCTGCAGCCCGGCGTTATTCCCGCTCGGGGCGGTTCGTGTTTCACAACCGCACGGCCGTGCTGTCCCTTTTCGGCGCCACGCCCGCCCGTATGTCGGGATACGATTCCTTCCAGCCGGGCTACCTTCCGGCCAACCAGGATGCCCCATCCTGGTCCTATACGGCCGGAAGCCCCTGCCGTAACATTACTTGCCTGAACAAAATGTATAAGACGTGCCGCACCGTCCGCTGCTTTGAAGAGGTAGACGTGCAGAGCCTGGCACAACGGGTCAGGTCCTACCTGGAGGGCCTGGCCCATCCACCCGCCGTACGAAAAGAGCAGGGCACGGTCTAATGGACCGCCTCTATCTCTTCCTGATGGCAACGGGGATGGGCTTCCTCGCGGCCATTCCCATCGGCGGCTCTCAAATCGAAGTGGCTAAAAGGGCTATCCATGGACACTTGTTGGCCGCTTGGATGGTCGTCCTTGGGTCCGTCTCCTCCGATGTGGTGTACGGCATCGTCGCCCTCTTCGGCATCGCCCCCCTCCTGGAAGTTCCGGCAGTTATGGCCTCCTTCAATGCCGTAGGGGCCGTCATTCTATGGTTTCTAGCCTACCGGACGCTCAAGGAGAGCAAAAAGCCCCACGAGTTGAGATTGGAGCAGTCTTCGCTCAAGAGCAAGCACTGGGCGTACCTAACGGGATTCTCCCTGGCGTTTGCCAATCCGCCCATGATCCTTTCATGGCTGTACGGCACGGCCCTGGCCAAGCATTTCGGATTGGCGAATCCCTTCCCGCCGGCTCAGAAAGCCCTTTTTATCGCGGGAGGAGCGTTGGGGCTCGGCGGCTATCTGGGTTCGCTGGCAGTTGTGATGCACCGGATCAAACATTTCATCCCGATGAAAGCTTTGTCAAAAGTGTATTTCTGGTTGGGGATCGGCCTGTTTTTTCTTTCGTTTTACTTCGTTTATCATGCTCTAAAACTTTTTTCAAAAACGACTTTTTAAGGCTTTTTAAAGCTGTTGACAGGGATTCTCCGCTTGCGATAGATTCGTTTCAAAGGTCATTTTTTTCATCGGAGTGTGCATCATGCAGAACATCAAACGCTTATCCCGTCGCTCCGCGCTCCGCACGATAGGCTCGATCGGAGCGGCATCCGCGCTGGGAGCGGCGCTCGCTCCCTCCCGCGCCTTCGGCGGCGCCCGCAAAGCCGACGCCTTCGCGCTGGTCGGAGACCGCTGGCACAATTTTGACTACATCCGCACCGCCCTGACCAGGACTCTGGTCAAGGAATCGGGCATCACCGTCACCTTCACACCGGACAATGCCCTGCTGACCCGCGAAACCCTTGCCGCCCATCGGCTTCTCATCATGCTCTGCGACGGTCTGGCATTCCCCGGTGGTTATTCGACCCCTTATCCCTTCTACGATCCGGAGAAAATGAAAATTGTCAGCAATCCGCCCCTGTCCGGATTCGATGAGAAGGCCGATCTGTGGATGACGCCTGAACAGGGAAAAGCCATCCGCCAGTTTGTGGAATCGGGCGGCTCGGCCTGGTTTTTCCATAATGCCGGCTACATCTCCGGCGCGAACGCCGACTTCCGCCACGTGGAAGGGGCGCTCTTCACCGGCCATACGGCGTTTCGTCCCTACAAAATGAAGATCGCAAACCGGGATCATCCCATCACCCGGGGGGTGAATGATTTCGTGGTGACCGAGGAACAACACTACCTGTTGTTTGACAAAGATCCCAAGTCCGTGCTGGTCCGGAGCGTGAACGAGGAGGGGCTGGAATACACGACCGCCAAGTACGGGAACCAGGGCGCCTCCTGCGAGGCTTGCTGGGCCTACGATTGCGGCAAAGGTCGGGTCTGCTTCATGGCGCCCGGCCACACCATCGCCGGCTTCTGGAACCCGGAGTATGTGAAACTTCAGAAGAATGCCCTCAAGTGGCTTTTGGGGGAAGCCTGATAAGGCGAGAAAATCTAAAAGAGCGATTCTGCCCGGGCAATATTATTTATGTCTTGCCGCCCGCCGGCCTGCCCCAAGCTGGCGCGCCAATTGTTGGACAAGCTCCTGATGGTCGGGTGCATCGGCGACATTCACGTTCTCCATGGGGTCAGTCTCATGGTCGTAGAGTTCGACAGCCACCAAGCGGCCGTCAATCCAATCCCGCCACTCGACATAATGGTACCGCTCGGTCTGCATCGAGCATCCCATAAATCGATAGGTGAAGCCCCTGGCGAACTGGCTGAAAGCGGCGCTTTTCCAAGGACGTCCGGGATCCTGGAAAAGCGGCACCATGCTTGTCCCTTCCAGGTTCGGGGGCAGCTTTAAGCCGGCCAGTTCGCACAGAGTGGGGAAGAGATCCACCTGTTCGACCAGAGCCGAAGTGGATTCTCCTCTATGCGCCTGGCCGGGAATGGATATCATCAGAGTGCAGCGGTTGTCGATCTCGTAATTCGTCTGCTTGCCCCAACTGCCGTGTTCGCCCAATTTCCAGCCGTGATCACTCCAGAGGACAATGATGGTATTTTCCCGCAAGCCGAGGCGGTCGAGGGCGTTCAGCACGCATCCGATTTGGGCATCCACATAACTTATGCAGGCATAATAGCCATGTTTGAGCAGCCGCGCCTGGGATTCGCTGAGCTGTCCCTCGGCGGGATTCGGGACCTGGACGAAATCCTCGTAGCAGGCGAGCTCGGTCAGGCTGTTGATGGCAAAAACCGGCGCGCCCTTCGGCAAAAAACCATTCTTCGCGAGCGGAATATCTTCGCGTTTGTACAGGTCCCAGTATCGCTTGGGAGCGACGAAGGGAAGATGAGGTTTGGCAAACCCAATCGCCAGAAAAAACGGCTGCTTCGCCCGCAGCTCCGCCAGGGTCGAAACGGCCACCTCCGCCGCCGCTCCATCCCAATAAAGGTTGTCGGGCGCATCGAAGGCCTCCGTGGCCGGTCCGCGCAAATACATGTCGATCCAGGCTTCAGAATAGCCCTGCCTTCTCGCCGCGGCTTCTCGGTTCCGCTGCCTGGCCCTGGTTTCGGGAGCCAGGTAATGATACAGGACCGGGACACGGGGCTCAGGCCGGCTCCAGGAAATCGGATCCGGGAGCGGACCATGAAAGATCTTGCCGATCCCGACGCTCTCATATCCGTAGTTTTTGAAATGTTGGGGCAATGTCACGAGATCTGGGTGGATCTTGCGGAAGTGCGTTTCCAGGTCATAGATACGCAGGCTGTCGGGCCGCATTCCCGTCAGCAAGCTGGATCGGGCCGGGTTGCACATCGCCGCCTGACAATAGGCGCGCGTAAAGACCAGCCCCTGCCGGGCGAGCCGGTCGATATTCGGGCTTTTGACCAAGTCCGAGCCGTAGCAGCCCAGTTCCGGCCGAAGGTCATCCACGCCGATAAACAGGATATTGGGGCGCTCGTCTTTTTGGCGAGAAAAGGAAAACAGAGGAGAAATCGGGAGCAATCCGGCGGCCGCAGCGACACCGGTCAGCTTGAGAAAATGTCTCCGGTCCAGGCTCTTTGTCATCTTTCCATCCAGGATCTCATGCCTGCACACACGAAGGCCATGCGATCTTGACATAAAATCCAAAATGAGTCCGGATTCCGGATAAATGCGTGCCGAATATTAAAGAAGTCTCCCCCGATTGTCAAGATGGAGGCTCGACGCCGAGCGGGCGGGAAGAAATTATGAAAATCGACGTCTAAAGAGTGAGGAAAAAATGTACGATTATATAAAAAGGCCGGCTCATTATCTGGCCCGGCTCTTCTGTCTGCTGTTTATTGCGATTCCCGTCATGGCCTCTCCTTCTCTTCCTAAGGATACAAACGTTCTTTTGATCACGATCGACACTCTTCGTTTTGACCGCCTCTCGATCCTTTCGGACAAATACGTCAAAACGCCTCACATCGATGATTTAGCCCGTCGGTCCGCCATTTTCACGAAAGCCTACGCCCACAATCCGTTGACCCGCCCGTCCCATACGAATATCCTGACCGGCACGACTCCCCTCTATCATGGGGTGAGCGACAACCCGGGTTTTAAACTCGAGAGCCGATACTTGACCATGGCGGAATACCTCAGGGACAGACGCTATCGGACGGCCGCCTTGATCGGGGCCTTTGTCCTCGACTCCAGATTCGGGCTTGATAAGGGGTTTGACCTTTACAATGACGACAACGGCGAACAAGATGTCGGCCGGTTCGGCTTCGTAGAACGGACGGCCGATCGCGTGATTCAGCCCGCCATGGAATGGATCGCCGACCAGAAAGAGAAGTGGTTTTGCTGGATTCACCTCTTCGATCCCCATGATCCCTACACCCCGCCGGAGCCGTTCAAGCATGAGTACAAAAATGATCCCTATTCGGGGGAGGTCGCCTTCGTCGATGCCCAGCTCGGCAACCTCTTTGACTTTCTCAAGAAAAGAGGATCTCTCGAGAACACCATCATCATCCTCACCGCAGACCACGGCGAGGCCCTCGGAGAAAAGGAAGAAAGCCGTCACGGCTTTTTTGCCTACGATAACACTCTCCATGTTCCGCTGATTCTGTATTATCCTGGAGCCGCGGCCAAGACCGTCCGGGAAAACGCCTGTCACATCGATATTTTTCCCACCGTCTGCGACCTGCTCGATCTCCCCATTCCCTCCCATCTCCAGGGCGAATCGCTCCTGCCGCTCATGGAAGGAAAGGAGCGCCGAAAGAAACTGATCTATTTCGAATCCATGTCCCCCCACCTTTCGTTGGATGCGGCCCCTCTCTCGGGGTTCATCCAAGGGAACCTGAAGTTCATCGACCTGCCTCTCAAGGAAGTCTATGACCTGAGCGCCGACCCCCGGGAAGAAAACAACCTGGCTCCGACCGCTGACATTCCCCAGCTGGTCAAAAATCTGGAGACATTGAAAAAGAACCTGAAGGGAAAGGGGACGACGCAGGATTTGGAGGGCAAAGGCCCGGAGATCCGGCCTCTCCTCCAGAGCCTGGGGTATATTTCGGGCACCCCGACGAAGAAAAAAAGCTACGGCATCCAGGACGACCCCAAATCGCTCCTCCCCCTCATCGTCCATTTGCGCCTGGCGGTTGAAGAGTTCCAATCCGGCAAGACCGAATCGGCCATAAAAAAGTTCAACAATGTCATCCGCATCCGGCCCACGTATGTCAGCGCCTACTCCGACCTGGCCAATGCCTACTATAACCTGGGCAGGGCCAATGAAGCCGTCGCCACCCTGAAGGACGGGCTGACCAAGAATCCCGACAACCTCCATCTGATGGCCAGATTGGGAATCATGATGGTCATGGCCAAAAAATATGGGGAAGCCATCGATCCTCTTGAATATTCCGCAAAAAAAGATAAAACCAATCCCGATTATTTCAATTATCTGGGAATGGCCTACCTGGGGTCCGGCAATCTCAAGCTTGCCGAAGAAAAATTCGAGCAAGCCCTTGACCTCGACCCGAACCTGATCGCCGCTTTCAATAACCTCGGCTATTTGAATCTGGCGTTTTATGTCAAGACACAAGAAGAGAAATATCTCGACGCGGCCGTCCAGAATTTCGACAAGGCCCTGGGCTACGACCCCGTGCTCGAATCCGCGAAAAAGGGAAAAGAGGTCGCGGTCAATTACAAAAATCAGCTGGCCCCCATCGAGAAGAAATAAGAGCTCGCTGTCTATTTCAAATCAAACACTTAACAATGTCCTTCCCCCTTTTTTCTTGAAAACATTTTTCAGCTCTGCTACTCTAGGTGAGATTTTCATGGACATTTTTGACCTTTACAGACACAGAACTTAACAAAGGAGCCTTTCATGAAGCAAAAAAGAGCCGCTCATCTGTTCATCATGACCCTACTTGTTCTGCTGATCGTCTTTGTTCAAGACGGCTTCGGCCAATCCTCGCTAAAAATTTTGCTTTCCAATGACGACGGGATCGATGCCCCCGGCCTGGCGGCCCTTTTCGATAAACTCATTCCGCTGGGATCGGTGACTGTCGCCGCGGCCACAAAAAACCAAAGCGGCGTAAGCCATTCGATCGCTCCTGAGGGACCCATCTGGGTAAGTGAGATGGAGAAAAAAGGACATAAGTGGTACGCGATCGAAGCACCCCCCGCGACCTGTGTGCGCCTCGCCCTGGAATCTTTGCTCCCGGAGAAGCCCGATATCGTCATTGCCGGTATCAATAAAGGAGATACCACCGGTGTCGTCACCTACTATTCGGCGACCGTGGCCTGCGCCCGTGAAGCGGCCATTGCCGGTCTGCCCGCGATCGCCGTCCACTTGGAGAGAGGCGAGGCCATGGATTATGAAGGAGCGGCTTCTTTTATCGCCGAGCTTGTCCAGGAGATCAAGAAGAAGGAGCTGAAATCAAGAATCTTCCTCAACATCTGCATTCCCTCCCTGCCCAAAGACCGAATGAGGGGAGTGTTGATCACGAAGCAGGATACAAGGGTCACGCAGGAATTCTACGAAAAAAAGATCGACCCCTCGGGAAAGATGTATTTTCTGCGCAGCTTCAAACGCCTCGACCCAGCCGGAGAAAAAACAGATATTTGGGCTTTGCGAAACGGCTATATCTCGATCACGCCTCTGCAATTCGACCAGACAGACTATGCCGCGCTGAAAACCCTGGAGTCCTGGGCCGCCGCGAAATGGAAAAAATAATTCTCAGCCCCTGCTTTTAGTAAAGCCCGGTGCTGCCGAAGCCGCCTTCACCGCGCGAGGTGTCGTCGAGCTCTTGGGCTTCCACGACTGTGACCTCCATGACCGGCTGGATGAGCATCTGGGCGATCTTCATTCCCGACTCGATCCCAAAAGGCTTGCCGCCCAAGTTGACCATCACCACCCGGACCTCGCCCCTGTAGCCCGCATCGACCACTCCGGCCAAGCGATGGACACCCTTGAGCGAAATCCCGCTTTTGTCCCAGATGAGACCGACAAAGCCACGCGGAATGGCCACTTTGATCCCGGTCGGAACGGCCTTGACCTCTCCCGGCCCCAGGACGCAATCGACGCAGGAAAACAAATCGAGCCCGGCATCCGCCTTATGCCCGTAGGAAGGAAGCTTGGCGCTGTCGTGAATTCTCTTGACTTTAAGCTCCATGGTCAGACTCCCTCGATCCGGACCTCCCCGAAATGCGGCCGGGCCAGTTGTGCCAGAGCGTAGAGTTCTTCGCGGCCAAAAGGCCGGATCTTCTCAAAGTCGCCGTCGATCGTGTTGACGGGCGAGAATTGCTGGATCTGAAAGACGGTCGAGCCGCCGAGCCAGCGAGAAATTTTGAGAATATCCTCTTCCCCGACAAGCCCGGGAACGACCGTCGTCCGGAACATATAATTCAATCCGGAGGCGCGGATGATCTCTGCGCTGCGGGCCACTTCTTCGGGCCTCACTTTGGACCTGGTGACGTCCTGATAGCGCTCCAGCGGCGCTTTGACATCCATGGCCACCCAGTCCACGAGCTTGGCTTCGATCAGCGCTTCTAGTTTTTTCGGGTAAGAACCGTTGGTATCCAGCTTGACGAGGAGGTTCCTCTCTTTGATCACCGACAGGAGCTCCTCCAATCCGGACTCTAGAAGCGGTTCGCCGCCCGAGAGGCAAATCCCCTCCAGCCAGTTCTTCCTTGAATCCAGATAGGCCAGAAAAAAATCCATGGGAATCGTGGCATAGGTCTCCGGCCTCAAGACCAAGCCCGAATTATGGCAGTAGGGACAGCGGAAATTGCAGCCCGGAAGAAACACCGTCGAGGACAAGTAGCCGGGAAAGTCCTTGGAGGCGAACTTCTCTAGCCCCTTGATTTCAACCACTCTTGGACCTCCTGGCGGGTGTTCATGACAGCGACCACCTGTCCGTTTTCGTGGAGGACCAGAGTGGGGAGAATGATCGAGCCCTTGTCATCGCGCTTGATCTGGCCCAAGAATTCCCGGATTCTCAGCCGCCCTTCTTTTTCTTCGACCTTGTATTCCCGGGCAGGAATGGTCGCCTCCCGAAGGGTGGCCTTCATGTCTTCGCATTTCTGGCAGTTCGGGTAGGTGAACAGAAGATAATCCATCGCTCAGCCGATCCTGGTGTACGGCGTGCGGTCCTGGAATTCCTGCTGCTTTCCGTCGTTCCAAGTCCGCACCGGCCGCAGATATCCGACGATCCGGGAATAGACTTCGGTCTCCGTCCCGCAATCGGGGCAAGTCTTGTGCTGGCCCTTGAGGTAGCCGTGGTTCACGCAGACGCTGAACGTGGGCGTGACGCTGAAATACGGGATCTTGGTTTGGGCGATCTTCTGGACGAGCTTGCGGCAAGTGACGGGGTCGATGGCTTCGGGCAGGAAGGTATGGAAGATCGTGCCTCCCGTGTACAAACTCTGGATATCCTCCTGGTGCTGGAGGGCCTCAAAGACGTCGCGCGTCGCATCCACATTGAGTTGGGTCGAGTTGGTGAGGTAGGGAAATCGTTCCGTGCCTGAGGTCATGATGGTCCGGAACTTCTCTTTGTCGAGCCGGGCTAGGCGGTAGGACGTGGATTCGGCCGGCGTCGCCTCCAGGTTATAGAGATTGCCCGTTTCGTCCTGGTACTGCTTCAGGACACCCCGCATGAAATTCAAGATATCGACGGCGAACTCCTTTCCTTCGGGCGTGCCGATGCCCTTGCCCAGTAAATTCAGGCAAGCCTCGTGCATGCCGCAGACGCCGATGGTCGAGAAGTGATTGTTGAAGTGGCCGAGATAGACCTGGGTGTAGGGCATGATCCCCTTGGCCAGCATGGTGTTGACCATCTCGCGCTTGGTCTCGAGCGACTCTTTGGCCATGTCCATCAATTCTCGGAGCCGCGCCTTGAACTCATCCGCGGTCTTGCTCATATATCCGATCCGATTGAAATTGATCGTCACGACGCCGATCGAGCCTGTCGAATCGCCAGGGCCCCAGATGCTGCCGGGCCGCCGCATCAATTCCCTCTGATCCAGGTTCAGCCGGCAGCACATGGCCCGGATGTCGCCCGGATTCATATGGGTGCCGATGTAGTTCTGAAAATAGGGAATACCGTACTTGGCCGTGGCCTCAAAGAGGAGCTGGGCGTTCGGCGATTCCCAGTCAAAATCCCGGGTCAGGTTATAGGTCGGGATGGGAAATGTGAACACGCGACCCTGGTGGTCCCCTTCGATCATGAGCTCGAGGAAGGAGCGATTGATCATGTCCACCTCGGCCTGGTATTCACCATAGGTCGATTCAAGCTCATGGCCGCCGACCACGACGCGCTTGTCTTTCATATCGTCGGGAATGGTCCAATCGAAGGTGAGATTGGAGAAGGGCGTCTGCCAGCCCCACCGCGAAGGCACATTGAGCCCAAAGATGAGTTTCTGGATGTCCTGCTTGACCCTGTCATAATCGAGCTTGTCGTGCCGGACAAAGGGCGCCAGCAACGTATCGACGCTGGAGAAGGCCTGGGCCCCGGCAAATTCCCCCTGCATGGTTCCGATATAGTTGACCATGTGCAGCGTGGCCGTTTCCAAGTGCTTGGCCGGCGCCGAATGGACCTGGTTCGGGACATGGCCGAAACCTTTCCGGAGCAATGTCTCGAGCGACCAGCCGGCGCAATAGCCGACGATGGGATAGGACAGGTCATGGAGGTGAAAGTCGCCTTCCTGGTGGGCCTTTTTGACTCTTTCCGAATAGATCTGGTTGAGGGCAAAATTCGATAACACTTCCCCCGAGACCCTGGCATTCAGCCCCGAAAAGCTCATGACGCCCTCGTTGCTGTTCTCCCGGATCTTCCAGTCCCTATCGCTGATGTAATCTTTGATCAAACGCTCCAGGTTCAGCCCGGTCTTTTTGGCTTCCCGGATTTCCTTGTGCCTTTCCCGGTAAAGAATGTACGACTTGGCCACATCATGGTAGCCTCTCTTCATCAGGACCATTTCCACGATATCCTGGATCTGCTCGACGGCGGGAATGGTGTATCCGCCGAATCTATCCTCTAGGACGAAGGTCACGATATCGGAAATGGTTTTCGCGTCTCCGTTCTCAACGACGCCCTGAGAACTCATGGCCTTGGCCACGGCGTTCGTAATCTTGTCCTGGGTAAAATCGGCAATGGTTCCATCGCGTTTTTTGATTCTGGAAATGACTCTTGAATTCACTTGGCGCCTCCCTTCCTTCCTATCGAAATAGCGAAAAATCTAATAAAAATACACCAAAAAGCCCTTAACTGACTGCCATATATTGTGGAGCTTTAGGCTTATAAATACAATATCTTGTATTTACATCATCCAATTTATATATTTTTTGAGGTGCTGTCAAGTCCTTTTTTTATAAATTTTTTGGCGACTTTATTCCATTTATTTTCAAATAAATAAAGGCGTTTTGGAGGTCGTTTTAAAAGAGTTTTTGATGGCTCCGACCGAACCCAGATATTTCCGCAGACAATTTTTATCAAAATTTTTTTATTTTTAAGAATTATTCCTATCGCTTTCGTCTCGCTTTTTTGCCGCGAGGAAGTGATTTGTGATATCTTAGAATCCGCCAAATTCCATGAAAACCATTCATGTCAAAACCCAGGCCAAAGAAGAATTCATCAATATCACTCATGAGGTGCAAAGCGCAGTCCGGAATTCGGGAGCAAAAAACGGCGTCTGCATCGTCTTCATTCCCCACACGACGGCCGGGATCACGATCAATGAAAACGCCGACCCCGACGTGAAAAACGATCTCTTGATGGGGCTAAAAGAGATGGCTTCGGATTCCCTGCCTTGGCGGCACTCTGAAGGCAATTCTCCGGCTCATGTCAAGGCCAGCCTTCTCGGCTCGTCCGTCCATATCATCGTCGAAGGCGGAGATCTGCAGCTCGGGACCTGGCAGGGGATTTATTTCTGCGAATTCGACGGCCCGCGGCAGCGAAGCATATTCATTGAAATCTTGCCGCGGTAACCTCAGTTTGGTTTGGAGATGACTTATGCCTGGACGCCGAACTTCCTCAGCTCGGCTTCGAGGTCGGTTTCGGAAGAAAAAAGGATGCCTTTGATCCCGATCCTCGCCGCCCCCTCGATATTGGCCTGGATATCGTCGATGAAGACCGCCTTCTCCGGCTTCGAACCGGCCAGTTGGAGGGCCGCAAAATAAACCTGCGGATCGGGCTTCATCAGGCCGTAATCGAACGACAGCACATACCCATCAAAAATCATCAGCTCGGGAAATATTTTTTTGATATAGGAAAACCGCACGATGTCGGTATTGGAAAGAAGGATAAGCCGGTATTTCGGCCGGAGCGTCTTGAGAACGGCCAGGGCCGGGGCGTTCACGGCGAAGACATCGCAGTAAGCCGCAAAAAAATCCTCATAGCTCACGGCGGCCTCGAGCTTGGCCTTGGCCTGCCGATAAAAATCTTGGGGTGTGATTCTCCCCGTATCGAAGGATTCGACAAGCTCGACATTGGCGTGCGTCACGGCCCGGATCTCTTCTTCGGAATGGTTCGTATACTGCGTCATTCTCCGGAAAAAAAGCCAGTTGTTGAAGTACAGGACCACTTTTCCCATGTCGGAAATCACGGTATCGATCATCACGATCTCTCTAGGCGGCGCCGGCTTTCTTGGCGGCTCTCTCCAATCCACCGCCTTCACGGACATCGGCCCTTTTGAGCAGCACGGCAAAGACCAATCCAAAGAAGCCGAGGCTCGTAAACATGAGCATACTGCTGGTATAAGTATGGGTGAGGTCGCGCAAGACCCCGTTCAATATAGGGAACACGGCCATGCCGATATTCTGGATGGCCGTCATGAGCCCGAAGGCCATCCCCACGCGCTCTTTGCGCACGATCAGAGGAACCGAGGGCCACATGGCGGCCGGGACCAAGACGAAGGCCGCTCCCAGGCCGATCATCGGATAGACGGGATAGAGGCGCGTCACGGCCATGACCAGGTGGCTGGGAATCATAATGAGTGAGCCAATGATCATCAAGGTGGCCCGCTTCCCGATCCGATCGACAAGATGCCCCGCGAACGGCGCCAAGACCATGGACGCGAAAATGATGATCGAAGTAATGCCTCCGGCCGTGCTGAACATGTGGAAAAAATTGTTGAGCACTTGATGAAGGAAGCCGCCGCCGGCCTGGGCGACCTTGGCGATCCCCCATTTGTCCACAAAAAAGTCCGTCGACAGGTTCGTGAACGGAAAGATCGCCGAATAGAAGGTTACGCAAAGGAACGTGACATACCAGAAGGTTGGCTTGAATTCCTTGATGTCCTTCAAGACGATCTTGTCGCCGGCGCTCTCATCTTTCAAATGGAGGACATGTTCACCCCGGCGGTCCATGATGATGTAGATCACGTTTCCCAGGAGGGATATTCCGCAGGCCACCACGGCCACCAGCAGCGCGTAGCGATAGCTTCCGAAATAGCTGGTGAACAATTCTCCCGTATTAAAGGCAAATAACGACCCGAACCGGCTCACGGTCAGGGTGATCCCGAAAGAAAGAGCGAGTTCTTTGTTCTTGAACCAACGGGACAGCATCGCGCTCTGGGCGACGATCAGCGGCTCTGAGCCGGCCCCGAAAATGAAGCGCCCGACAATCAAGACCGGAACGCTTTTGGCCATCCAGACAACGCCCGCACCGATAAATACCAGCGCAGAAAAGAGGAGGCTGGCCTTTCTCGTCCCCAGCCGGTCGATCAACATTCCGCCAATCAACACGGCCAGGACGGCGGCAACACTGTAGGCGGTAAAAAATGCACCGACCGTGCCGCGGGCCGCATGCAGGTCTTCGACAAGCGTCGGCGCGATCGATCCCACGATGTCATAGGCAAAATAGCAGCCGAAGGAGAGGGAGGCCACGAACAATAAAAGCGTAAACCGATAGAGCTTCTTCGACGGATGAAAAGCCCCGACCGCCTCAGTCACCGTTGTCATCATGGACTGTTATCCTTTTTTATAAAATTGTCCTCGCAACCTGATTTTTCCAGCTAATAACATACCCATCTCCAAGCCCAAAGGCAAGCAAGAAAATCCGGTGCCTGTGCCTGCATGTTCCCGCTACCAATGCGACGGAAAATATGATAAAAATTAAAAAAGAAAAGGAGATCGTTCATGAAGAAGAATGTCATCGTCTGGAGCCTCCTGCTCGCGAGCGTTTTCACTTTAAGTGTTTGCGCGAAAAAGCAGCCGCCGGCCAGGTTTTCCTATCTCCCCGAAAAGCCCCTGCCCGGCGATAGGATCACAATCCGCTTCGATCCCGCCGGAACCGGCCTGGCGAATGCGGCATCCATTGAGGCCGTGGCCTACGTTTATGCCAAAGGCCAGCCGGAAGCCAAGGGCCTCTCGCTCGAAAAAAATGAAAATCTCTGGGTCGGAACGGTGGACACGAAAAAGACAGACCGGGGTATCGTCGTCAAGTTTTTGGCGGAAGCCACCGTCGAAAGCAACCAGAAAAGGGGTTATGTCATATTTCTCTGTGATCAAAAGGGCAACCCGGTTCCGGGCGCGGAAGCCGGGCTGGCCGAGGCCCTGGGAGGTTGGGGGGCGATTTATGCCGATTTGGCCAGGGACCAAACACGGGCCCTGGACCTGTTCCAAAGCGACTTTGCCGGCCATTCCGAGATCAAAAGGGAATTCCTGGCCTCGTATCTCGGCCTGGTCACCGGCCTGAAAAAAGAAGAAGGAGAAAAGTTGGCCGCGCAAGAGATCGACGCGTTGGCCAAAAGCCCGGATTTGAGTATCCAGGAGCTGGGTACGCTTTACAGCTGGTCCTTCCGGTTGAAGAATACGGAAGCCGTCGAGAAGTACGCGGCCCTTATCAAAGAACGAGACCCCGAGGGCGAGTTCGTTCAGGGTGAGCGTTTTCAGGAAATCTACAAGACTGAGGATATTCAGAAAAGGACGCCGCTCCTTGAAAAGTTCAAAAAGGATTTTCCCAAAAGCGATTTGATCCCGCAGCTCCATAATTTCATGATCTCAAGCTTCATCAAAAAGGGAGAGTACCGGCGGGCCAAGGCCTATCTGGACAAGCCCGGGACCGATGCCAACTGGACCTCGTACAGCCTGCTGGCCGCGGACATGGTCAAGAACAACAAGGAACTCTTGCTGGCCGCGGACGCGGCGGCCAAGGCGACCGAGCTTGTCCGCCGGGAGCTCGAGACGCCGACGATCAAAAAACCGCCCACCCTGACCGGTCAGGAATGGAGCGAAAGCATCAAGAATTCCCTGGGCTATGTGCTATCCACCCAAGGCGCCGTCCTCCTCAAACTCGGCAAAAACGAAGATGCCCTGAAGGCCCTTGAAGAATCCGAGACGCTGACGAAAGCCAAGAATCCCGAGACAAATGCGCTTTATGGAGAGGCGCTGGCCAAGGCCGGCGATCCCGCCCGGGCCATGGCCGAGATTGAAAAAGTCCTCGCCGCGGGCAAAGCCACGGACCGGATGAAGGACCTCCTCAAGGAGGCCTACAAAAAGAGCAAGGGAAGCGAGGAGGGGTTTGCCGAATATTTGGCCAAGATCGAAAAATCGTCTGAAGATAGGGTCACGGCCGAGTTCACAAAACAGATGCTCGATATCCCGGCCGCTGATTTTACCCTCCCCGATCTCGACGGCAAGAATGTGAGTCTGACCGGGCTCAAGGGGAAGATCGTCATCATCGATTTCTGGGCCACGTGGTGCGGCCCCTGCTTGGGCTCATTTCCCGGCATGAAAATGGCCGTCGAAAAATACGCCACGGACCCCGACGTCCAGTTCCTGTTTATCGACACGGCCGAGCGGGTCGAAAACAAGAAGACGAATGCCGCCGATTTCATGGCCAAGACCAAATACCCCTTTCATGTGCTCCTGGACAACGACAACAAAGTGATCCAAGCCTACAAGGTCGAGGGCATCCCGACCAAGTTTGTGATCGACAGGGCCGGAACAATCCGTTTCAAAAGCGCCGGATTTGACGGGAATACGCAAAAGTTGGTCGAGGAGCTCAGCCGGATGATCGGGATGATCCGGTAGGGCGAAAGGAGAGCCTATTTTTTCGTCCCGGTGACCGGGGCGGTCATCTCCAGATCCTGGATCGTGAGCGCGCCGTCCAGCTTCATATCGATCTGTTTCATCTCAAATTTAACCAGTCTCTCGGCCCCATCCGGAGGGGTGGGGACCTTGGCGGAAACCTTCAATGTCTGTCCGTCAAATATCGCTTCCAAAAGAGGGGAATCCTTGAACATTCCGGACTGTTCGCTGAGCGTGCCGGCCAGTTTTCCTTCGTTGGCCTTGAGCTCCAGGATTAAGTAGTAAAATTCGTTGCCGGCATTGATTTCCAAGCTCCATGTGCCCAGGATTTTTTCGTAATTGGGCTTTTGGTCTTGGCCGACGGCCGGCGCGGCGAGAACGAATGAGAACACGAGGGCCACCACCGCCAGGCTCGACTGTTTTGTCTTCATCATGCCATCGACTCCTTCTTGGACGTTGTGAATTTGCTTTTTTAAAAAAGGAGATATTTTATCATGCCGCGGGCGATTTGAAAAGCGTGCGGATAACGATTACAATGATGACAGATGGCCAAAGCTTTCATCGAGACTTTCAACATCGAGCCTTATCAAGAGGTCATCCAGAAAGCCCTGGCCGATTTTCGGACATCGGACATCATCGCCCGCATTTGGAAAAAAGATCCCACAGTCTGGAAAGACAAGGACGAAGAAATATCCGGCCGGCTCGGTTGGCTGGAATCGCCCGAAAGGATGGCCTCTGCACGTCCGGAAATAGAGAGGTTCGTGGAGGGGGTCCGGCGGGACGGATACGACCAGGCCCTCCTTCTCGGCATGGGCGGCTCGAGCCTGGCTGCCGAGGTCTTCAGCGAGGTTTTTGGAACAGCCAAGGGCTTTCTCCAACTGAATATCCTGGACAGCACGGACCCTGAAACCATTCTTGGCTTTGCCAATTCCCTGCCTCTTGATAAAACGCTGTTCATCGTCTCTTCCAAATCGGGAACGACACTTGAGACCGCCTCATTCTTGAACTATTTTTATACACGGGCGGCCGAAGCGCTTGGAAAAGACCGGGCCGGCAGGCATTTTGCGGCCATCACCGACCCGGGAACGCCGCTCGAAAAAACTGCCCGTTCTCTCCAATTTCGGCATAACTTTGCCGGCCTTCCTGATGTCGGGGGTAGGTTTTCCGTGCTTTCTCCGTTTGGCCTTGTTCCGGCCGCAGTCATCGGCCTGGACATGTCAAAGCTTTTAGAAGCAAGCCGGAAGACAACGCGCCTCTGCAGAAATCCCGATCCTCGCCACAACCCCGGAGCATGGCTTGGCCTGATCCTCGGGGGGCTGGCTCAAGCCGGCAAAGACAAGGCGACTTTTCTCATCTCCCCCCGGATGGAAAGCCTCGGCGCTTGGATCGAGCAGCTCCTCGCCGAAAGCACGGGCAAAGAAGGACTGGGCATTCTGCCCATCGTCAAGGAGCATGAGTTTGTCCCTGACAAGCTGGCCAACGACAGGGTCTATATCGGCATTCAGCTTGGGGAAGACAGGATGTACGATCCCGTCATCGGCCTGCTCAAGCAGTCCGGCCGGCCGTTGGTGACAATGACGGTGGCTGACCTTGATGAGCTCGGAAGCCAGCTCTTTCTCTGGGAAATGGCCACGGCGGTCGCGGGGCGAGTGTTGAAAATTAACCCCTTTGACCAGCCCGATGTCGCAGCCTCAAAGAAAAAAACCGAAGGCCTGCTCAACATCTATAGGGAAACAGGCTGCCTTCCCGAAGAAAAACCGAGTTTTGAAAGCCGGGATCTTGTTCTTTATTCAGAAACCCCCACACGGAACCTGGCACAGGGGCTCCAGGGATTTCTTGGGGAGGCGCGACCCGGCGATTACATCGCCATCCAAGCCTTTCTGCCCACCAGGCCCGAAATCGACGCCGCCGTTCAAAAGCTCACGGCCAAGCTTCGTTCCAAAACCAGGCTGGCCGTCTCCGCCGACTTCGGCCCGCGTTTTCTCCATTCGACGGGGCAGTTCCACAAAGGGGGCGGGGGCAACGGTTTATTCATCCAGCTGACGGCCGAGAACAAGGTCGATGCGCTCGTCCCCGATGGGCCGGGAGCGCTCTCTTCATCCTATTCGTTCGGCATTCTGAAACAGGCTCAGGCCCGCGGCGACTGGGAAGCTCTCAGGGAAAAGGACCGGAGGATTGTCCGTGTCCATATCAAGAATGACCTTCTGGAAGGCCTAACAAAGTTGATCTCTTCGCTGGCGAGCGAATCCTGACGGCTCCGCCCCAACTCCGTGGTTAATAGAGTCCGGCGAAGACGACGTCTGCGTGGAAAATCTCTTTGTTCTTGGCGCGGAGTTTTTTGTCCACGCTGTCTTTAATGTTAAAATAGAACCAGAACGTGTCGAACAGTCTCAGCTTCTTGATGTAGTAATTGGCGAATTCGGTCGCGTTGTCGACGATGATCTTGGCGACCTCTTTGCCTTTTTCATCGACGATCGAGATGGCGTTGCCCTGGTTGTTGGGGCCGGGAACAAGCTTGCCAAACACTTTCCCCTTGCCTTTCCCTTCCCAGTCTTCACTCTTGTTGAGATTGGTGATTTTCAGCTCCTGGTAATCGCCCCTCACTTTCTGGTCAAAATAATCCGGGGGTGAGTTCTTGTCCGTCGTGGTAAAGACATTTTTCCACTGGTTGGCGCCTTCTTTGACGTCAATCGTCTGGGCGACGAGCAGGTTGGGCTTTTCCCGGTTGAAATCGCCTTTGACTTTGACTTCTTTGCCGACCAGAAAAGCCGCATCTCCGCCGTCCACCTGACCCATGACGACGATATCGAACCCCTGGACGGTCGGAATGAAGAAATATTTGCCGAGGCCGAATTTCACGGTTCCCGTTACGTCATTCAGCCCCTCTTTGATGCCGGAAACCTCAGGCGCGGGAGCCTCCGCCTGTGCGGCCTGGCCGGGCACGGGCCGGCTGGCCTGTTTGCATCCCATCATCCCCGTTGATATGAATAAAAATGCCGGTACGCTAAGGCCAAGAATTACTGCTGCGCTCTTGAATTTGGGTCTCAATCTCATTGCGGATACCTCCAAATTAGAAGTCTTCCAGATATAGAAAATAGAATATTTTATACCACTGAAAAAAGCAAATGTAAAGGAAAAATTGACCGCCGTCCCCTATTTCCTGCGCACCCGACTGGAGGAGGAAGAAGAACGGGATGAAGAGCTGCGGGAAGAGCTGGAGCCGGAAGAGGAACGGGAAGGAGCGCTATAGCTTCTGGAGGGTGCGCTGTAGCTGCGGGAGGGAGAGCTCGAACTGCGGGAAGGTGCACTGTAGCTTCTCGATGGGGCGCTAAAGCTTCGTGAGGGCGCACTATAACTCCTGGACCAAGCGCCGTAGCTTCTTGAGGGCGCGCTATAACTCCTGGGGGAAGAGCTGCCTCCGGAATAAGAAGAGGAATTTTCCCTAGTCGAAGAGGGATTCCTTGACTCAAACCGGGAGAAAAATTCTTTGACGCCGCTTCCCCGATCGTTCGTCCCCCGCTCTTTGATCACCGACCTTTGGGGGCTTTGAACGGATGGCGCTTCCTTGGAGCTCGAGTGCTCTCGGATCATCCCGCCGAGCGAATTGTCCCGCGAAGGAGAGGAACTCGAGCTTCGCGGCCGGTACTCTCTCAAGGATCGGCTTTCAGGAGCATTGAACGATGAATCCTTCCTTTCCATACGGGGAGTGAGTGCCCGTTCCCCGATTATCCGCTCCCGCCGGACTCCGGACGACCCGAAAGAGGAGGAAGGGGGAGAAAATTCTTTTATCCGTGAGGAAGAGAGATCTCCGGACCGTTCCCTTAAACCCGACCCCGGAGACTCGAGAGACTGCCTGGACGGGAATGAACGGATCTCACGCCTCGACTCAGTTTCCCGCATCGGCTTGATCGAATCCTTCAGGGCGTCCCTGGATAGGATTGCACTGGATGAAACGCCTCCGTCTCTTTTTTGAAGGGATGGTGACGACACGCCGGGCTCCTGGCTCCTGATCATCCGCTCCGACCTATACTTTTCGAGGTCCTGGTTGGTGACGGCTCTGCTTCGCGAAGCGGATGAAGCTCCCGAGGCGCCGGGCTCTCGAATTCTATTGCTTTGGACTGTCGAGCGGATCTCCTCTGAGCTAAGCCGTCGTTGGCCCGATAGATAGCCTTTGCCGACTTCCCTCAGATTGTCGCGGGATAACGCCCTCAAGCCTTCAGCGCTGATTCCCCTGTTGCCGCTGGAGGCCGGCCGGATATTCGGCTGCGAGGTCTGGAGCTGGATCCTGCCAAGGCGTTCGACTGCCTTCTGGCTCAGAGCGACATCCCTCAACCTCGGCGATTGGAGCTGGTTCCTGTTGACAACGACCAAACTCCTGGAGTTGGCGGGGAAATAATCTCGGTCGTAGCGATCATTAAAATGATTGTTAAGGATAACGGCCGGACGGTCGTAGTAGCTCAGAGCGCACCAGCCATAATGGTCATATCCATGGTACCAATGGACCCAAGCCGGACCCCAACCCCAATGATTATGGGGAATCCAGTACCAGCCAAGGCCCATTCTCCAGCCCCAACGGCCGTAATGATACGTGCACCAGCCCCATGGCTCATAAGAAACCCATGTCCAGCCGATGATGGGGTACCAGACCCAGCGCCCATAGTCATAAGGCCGCCAATCATAATCGCTAATCGTCGGAATCCACACATTGCCGTAGGGCGCTTCATAGGCCCAGCGGCCGTAGCTCGACAGCTCGGACTCATAATCATTGTAATCCTCGGGGAGATATGTCCGCGTCACGCGCTGCGCATAAAGAGAATCGCGTCCGGAGTTCCAATCGCCGAAATCATCGCGGCGAGAAGAGAGAGAAACGGGCGAGGAGGCAAACCGGCCGTTTGCCGCCGCAACCTGTTCGCCGTCCCGGACCTGGACCGAGCCTTCCTCACCGGCCGCCTCGGCCGAGCCGCTATAAGCTCTGAATTCGGTTTCTTTGTTCTCGAGGACGTCAACCCGGAACAGGCCGGGTTCCATGACATAGAACGAGGCGTCGGGCGTATGAATCTCAAAATTTTTCTCCCGATCCAGGGTGTTGATTCTTAAATAGATACTGCCGGACATGAGGTGCAGCTTGGTCAGGTCGCCGTCGCGGCCGGGGAGGTTCACCATATCCACCAGGGTGTCGCGGTCCAGGCGGAGATAATTTTTCCGGCCGAGCTGGATTTCCGCGCAGCCTTCCCTTGTCCCGAGCTTGTCGCCCGCGATGACGACAAGGTTCACTTCTCCCTTTTCGTATCCAAGATCCTGGGCCCGTTGGACATAGACATCTCCCTTCACATAGCTAATACGGGTGTAACTTCCGCTGTAATAACCTTCGGATTGGCTGAAGGCAAGAAAGGGGAAAATCACAACCAGTGCCGTTGCGATCATGATGAGTCTTTTCATCTTATTTCTCCTTCCACTTTCCAATAAGGCAAGAAATGTGCCAAACCTCTTCCCTGATGACGGGCGGGAATTGAAGAAAAAGAGCGTTGGGGTGTCCTAGATTAAGGACAGATGACAGATTCAGGGGTCAATAAAAAAATCCCCTCGCTCTCCCCTGAATCCAGGGGAAAAACGGGGGGAGGAGAAGACCTTGTCTTGATCGTATCTATGTATCTTACCACCACCAGCCGCGTCTCATGAGGTTACGCCACTTCATGCCCCAGCCCCGTCCACTACGAGGGCCCATCATTCCGCGTCCGCCGAAACCTCTTTGTCCAGGTCCCATAAACTGCTGTCCCAGAGGTCCCATGAACCGGCCTCTTTGCATAAACTGTCCTCGGCCCATGCCGGGACCCATGCCACGGCCTCTCATCATCATACCCCGCCCCATCATCCGGCCTCTTGCCTGGCTCAGTTTATCCATCTGTTCCTGGGTTAGGATCTTCTGCAGGGGGTTCCTGTTGGCCAGGCCCTTTTTCATCCGGTCTCCGTTGAGCTTCGTGATCTGGTCGATCAATCCGTTAATCTTGGTTTGATCGGCCTTGGGGTCCTTGAGGAGAGGGTTCAGCTCACCACGAAGTTTCTGCATCTCGTCGCGGAAAGCTTTCATCTCATCCTGGCGCGATTTCTGCAAATCTTTGATCTTCGCTTCCTGTTCAGGCGTCAGCTTCAAGAAATCCTTCAGATTGCCCAAAGGTCCTTGCGGGCCGGGCGCAGGCTTAGCGGATTTTTCCGGCTTTGCCGGGGGTTGCTGGGCAAACCCGCCCATGGTCAGGAAAAGAAATCCAAGGATCGTTACGGTTGCTAAATATTTCTTCATAACAAACCTCCAAAATTGACCTTACAATTCTTTAGACAATAATGTGTCCCATTCCTTGGCAATTTTCCGGAAACTAAAAACATGTCCTCATTATCCTTTATGCTGTTTCCCAGGCTAAAAGGCCGGTCGCGGCCAGCGAGACCGGAATGACCCGGATGCCTCTGCCCAGCGCATTGATTTTCTGGATCATCTGCCGCCGCAGCACATCGTCGCCGCCGGCCAGAACAGTCATGGAGCCGCCCTTCCCTCCGGCTCCATTGACTTTCCAGCCAGCCGCTCCCCATTTCCTGGCCAGATCCGCAACTGCATCCGCTTCCCTGGCGATCAGGCGCGAATGGAGGCCCCTCTGACATTCGTTGTTGCGGATCATGGCATCGCCGTAGGCTTCGAGATCGCCGCCGGCCAGGTATCCCTTGGCTGCCCGGGCGATGCCCGTCAGCTGCCGGATATATTTCAACTGGGGCCCTCCGGCTTCAAGCTCGGCAATGACATAGTCATGCATGGAGGAGGAGCGATGGGGCTTTCCTAAATAGACCAGGCACAGCCTCCGGTCGAGTTCATGCCAGACTCGGTCTTCGACACGGACCTTTCGCACAACAGACTCCGGATACTTTTGCATATGGATAAAAGATATCCCTCCGTGGGCCGCGCAGATCTGGTCCTGGATCCCGCTTTGCTGCCTGAGCTTTTCTGTTTCAACCCTATGGGCGAGCGAGGCGACTTCTGCCCAGCCGTATTTTTTCGCTCGGAGCTGGTTCAGCGCGCCCAGCAGGGCCACGCAGACGGAGGCCGAGGTGCCGGTGGAAATCCCGGCGGGAACGGGTGAGCAGAGGTTGATCTCGAGCCGCCATTCCTTAGGAACCGGAAGGCTGGCGATCGTGAATTGGAGCAAGGCGTGGGGATCGCGGCTGGGCCGGCCGGGGTTCATCCGGAATGTCTCTTGAAAATTCTCCGCATAGACGATGACCCGTCGCTCGTCCCGGTGAGTGTTTTCAAAGACTTTGACCTGGACTTCGACGGCGGGGATGACGGCCAGGTTGAGGACCTTGCCTTCGCCGGCAAACCAAGTGTCCGTCCAGCCGCCGATGTCGTTTATCCGGATCGGGGCACGGGCGTGGATGACCTTGACCGGCTTTTGTGGCGGCTTGCTTTTCATGGCGAAGGTTTCTCAGGCTGCCCGGCGGTGGCGAATCTGGTCCAGGCTCACGGCCGCGACAATGATGATGCCGATGATAATCTCCTGGATGTAATTGGGCCAGCCCATCATCGTGCACCCGTTGCGCAAAAAAGACATGATGAAAACGCCGATCATCGAACCGAGGATGCTGCCTTCGCCGCCGCTCAGGCTGCCGCCTCCGATGACGACGGCGGCGATGATATCGAGCTCGAGCCCTACGGCCACCGTCGGGTCCCCGACGGTGAGCCGCGAGAATTCCATGACCCCGCTGAGCCCGCAGAAAAGCCCGGCCAGCGTGTAGATGATGATTTTGGCCCGCTTCGTCCGGACCCCGCAGAGGCGCGCCGTTGCCTCGTTGGAGCCGATGGCAAACACGTGCCGGCCGAAGACCGTGTAGCGAAGGAAGATCGCCATGGCGACCGCCAAGACGATCATCAGCCAGACACCCGGCGCCAGCCACAGCCACGCCGGCCGCGGCGACTTGGCCATGAGCTCGTTGACCCAGGTCAGAGGCGCGTCGATCTTCTGGTTCCCGGCGATCCACTTGGCCACGCCGCGGGCAATTCCCATCATGCCCAGGGTGATGATGAACGGGACGAGGCGGAGCTCGGTGATCAGGCCGCCGTTGATGAATCCTATGAAACCTCCGGCGGCAATGCCCAGGATCAAGCTGATGAGCGGCGAAATACCGGCATTGATGGCGAAGGCGGTAATGACGCTGGACAGAGCGATATTGGAGGCGGGCGAAAGGTCGATTCCGCCGCTGATGATGATCACGGTCATGCCGAGAGCGCCGAGGGCGACGATCACGGACTGGGTGGCCACGCTTTTGAGGTTGGCCAGCCGGAGGAACCGGGATTGGACGTCCGGGATGGAGGAAAAAATTGCGATGACCAGGATCAGGCCCAAGAAGGGAGCCAACAGGTTGATCAAGGATTGGAGTTTCGTCTTTTTTTTCATGTGTGACTCACGCTCGGCCGGTCGTCGACGCCGCCATCAGACGCTCATCGCTCCAGTCGCGGGCCGGTCGGATATCGACGAGCCGGCCTCTGTAAAAGACGGCGATCGTGTCGCACACGCCCAACAGCTCTGGAAAATACGAACTGACAAAGAGAACGGCCTTGCCTTGGGCGGCCAGCCGGCTTATCCATTCGTAAATCTGGGATTTGCTCATGACGTCGATCCCGCGCGTCGGCTCGTCCAGGAGCAGGATATCCGCCTCCTGGTGGAGAAGGCGGGCCAGGGCGACTTTCTGCTGGTTGCCGCCGGACAGGCTCAACACCGCCTGCCCGGGATTCTGGGCTTTTATCTTTAAAGAATCGATCCATCCGGCAACGGCCTTCGACCGTTTGTTAACGCTTAAAAAACCGAATCGTCTGTAGGGAGCAAAATGGCTGAGCGTCACATTGTCCATGACCGACCTGGAGAGGGCCAGGCCTTCTCCCTGGCGGTCCTCGCTGAGCAGTCCCATGCCCTGGGCGATCCGGGACCATGGCCTGGCTTTGATGCTTTTCTTGCCAATGATCTCAACGCTGCCCTTGTCCAGTGCGTCCAGGCCGAAGATCGTCCGCAGAGTTTCGGTCCGGCCCGCGCCGATCAGCCCGGCCAATCCCAGGATCTCACCGCGATGAAGCTCGAGGCTCAAAGGCTCCTGCATGGTCTTGCCCTTCAAGCCTGTCAATGACAGCAGCGCTTCGCCGCGCTGATGTTCGACCCGGATAAAGAGATCTCTGATTTTCTGGCCGACCATGAGCTGGATGAGGTCATCGAGCGTGGCCTTCGCCATATTCCCGGACCCGACATTTTTCCCATCCCGGAGGACGGTGTAACTATCGGCAACGGCCTGGACTTCCTCCAAAAAATGGCTGATGTAAATGATGCTGACGCCCTCGTCTCTGAGCTTGCGGATGACCTGGAACAGCCGGTCGGTGTCTTCCCGGGTCAAGCTGCTGGTCGGTTCGTCCATGACTAGAATCTTCGCCCGGTCGATGATGGCGCGCGATATTTCGACGATCCGGCGCGCCCCGACGCTCAGCCGGCGGATGGGAACGTCAAGTGCGATCTCCGGGTGATGGAGGAAGTCGAGCGTCTCCTTGACTTTTTTCCGGACCTCGCGCCGGCGGAGAAATCCCGCTTGGTGGACTTCTTTGCCGAGCATGATATTTTCTTCGACCGTCAGATGCGGCGCCAGGTTCAATTCCTGGTAGATCATCGAGACGCCGCTTCGACGTCCGTCGAGCGGGTCAGAGGGATGATAGGGGCGGCCGTCCAAATGCATCTCACCCTGGTCGGGCCGGATGGCGCCGCTGATGATCTTGACCAGCGTGCTCTTGCCCGCCCCGTTTTCGCCAAGCAGGGCGTGAACTTCGCCCTTGCCCAGGCCGAAATCCACTTGATCGAGGGCGCATGTCGCCCCAAAATGCTTGGTGATGCGCCCCATTTCAAGGGCCGGGCGCGCTTTGGAGGGGGAATCGCTCCGCATTCCCCCTTCCAACGGTCGCTCCGATTTCATAGTCGCTTCCTGCCTCCCCTTCTCGGGCGGGAAAAGAACTCCCGCCCTGCGACCAAGGGGGTATACCCCCTTGGATTCCCCGACCAATCTGTTCTCAACAGAAAAAAAATGAACGTGAGAACAGATTGGTCTCCGGTCTGATTGTGATTCATCAATCCAGGATTGAGAGGTCCGGAGAAAGAAGGGCTTTGATCTCCAGCGTATCCATATTTTCTTTGGTCGCGAGATAAACGCCCGTGTCCACGCGCTCGGGAATTTTCCGGCCGCGAAGATACTGCACCATTTCGGTGACGCCCAGATAGCCCATTTTCACGGGGTTCTGAAGGATCAAACCGTGAAGATGGCCGTCCCGGAGGGCCTGGACGAGCTTGGGCGAGCTGTCGAAGCCGACAAACTTGACTTTGCCCGCCAGCTGCGACTCCTGGAGGGCGCGGAGCGTCCCAAAGGTGCTGGATTCATTGGGACAGAAAATGCCTTCGACGTCGGGAAAACGGCCGATCAAGTTTTCGGCCATCTGGTAGGCGGACTCGGTCGTCGTGCCTGCGTACTGGTCTTTGACGAGAAGCGTGAAGCCCGGGAATTCCTTCCGGACGGTGTCCAGAAAACCCTGTTCCCGTTCTGTCGTCGAGGCCGAGCCTTCCTGGTAGCGGATGAGAAAGACCTTGCCTCTTCCATTCAGGAGCTCGCCCAATCGTTTCGCGCCGAGGACTCCCCCTTGATAATTGTCCGTGGCTACGAAGCTGAGGTAGTCCTTTCCCTGCAGCCCGGAGTCGATGATGACCACAGGAATCTTCTCGCGCATGGCATCCTGGACGGGACGGCGGAGGGCGCGGTCGTCGAGCGGCGCCAGGACGATGCCGTCCACGCCGCGGCTGATGACATCCTCCACGACCGTGATCTGCTGGGCGCGGTCATCCTCTTTCTGCGGTCCCTTCCAAATGATCTCGACGCCCTGCTCGCGCGCGGCCTGCCGGGCGCCGGCATGGATGGACTTCCAGAATTCATGCGTCATCCCCTTGGGGATCACGGCGATTTTGAAGACCTTGGCTGGACTTTGCGCCGAGGACGTTCCCTGGTTCTTTCCGCAGCCCGTCAGGACAAGGCTGAGGCCGATCAATAACAGGACGATTTTTTGGGATGGACCGTTCATGCTACGAGTATACTCAGAAGAGAATTTTGCGTCAAAGCCTTTGACGGGAGTCAAGCCCGGGCATGACCGACAAGGGAGAGAGAAACAGGGAGGGTACCGATCCGAAACCGTCGCCGGACCGGATCGGTACCGTCCCTCGAAAAATGAAGAGGATCTATTTTTTCTTAAGAATGGGCATTCCGGTTTTGGTGGTCTCGATGACCATGTATCCTTCCGGAACGGCATCCAAGGCGCCCGGCCGGACATCGCGGGCGAAATAGAAGATTCTCTGCTTGCGGCCCCCCTTGAGCGTTACGTCTCTGGAGTGAAGAAAGTAGGCCACCCCTTTGGAATTTTTGAATTCAAATGCCATTTTATTTAACCTCCAAATTGAATTGAGTTCGTCCCCTTGCATACGTCTACATTCTTTGTCTTCTCATCTCGCTGGATTCATGGTTGTGTCTTGTCCAAGTAATATATAAAAAAGGCGACGTTGTCAAGAAGACTTTCGGCGAAAAAAACTTTTTTTCGAATTTTAAAAATTTTGCTTGCGTTTTGAATTTTCCGAGTTATAATAAGTATGGCTTTCTTGCGCGGGCTGGAGAAAGCCCCCACCTTTTTGGTTCCCATCATCAACCCCCCTTTTGCTGACAACAGCCCGCACTTCTCCTCCCCTCCTCCATGGTCTCCCCGCCCCGCTGCGCCGCTTCGTCCGCGGCATCATCGTTCAATCGGATCACCGTCCGGGAAACTATCGACGAGCTCGCGGGGCACTTCATAGACTTTGCTCCAGCCGTCGTATCGGTTGACGAGCTGGGCACAGGTAGGTGAAGGCATTGTAGATATTCGTCCTCACGAAGTCTTGCCGGAAGTATCCCGAGCGGGCTTCGGCCAGCTTCAAAAAGAGGCGGCAGGAAGCGGCAAAGGCCTCGGATTTGAACAGGATGGCCTGCTCCTGGTCGGAGATCGTCCCATTCCAGCTTTTGAAGTGCTCGAAGCTATCCTGAGCCAGGCTGGCAGCCGGCTGTTCCAGATTGGCGGCCGGGTCGTAAAGCGCGGCGCGGCGGTCGGCCTGCGCCGAGAACGCGGCAGAACAAATCATGGAAACGAGAAGAACCAACGGGACAATCGGCCGAAGAATTTTGCGAATCATGATGTCCTCCTTAACATCCAGAAAATCAAAGACAGCTCATTCACAATAATATTGGATCATCCGGCGGACCGCCTCTCGGCAGACCGGACAGAGAGGCTTCGTCCCCTTACTGAACATCAGGCAGTCCACGGCAGGACGGTACAGACCCTTGGCCGCATAGCCCGCGCCTTCAAAGGCGCCGACTTTCCCGGCAAACTTGCTCTTGGCCAAAAAGGCATCGACCCAATCGGCCTGTTCTTTGGACAGACGTTCGGACTCTGCCTCCACTTTGGCCACTTCGGCCGCCGGTCGGCCGCTCCGTTTCATGGTGGCGATTTTTTGGTTAATATCCCGGCGGACCTTCTGGTAGGCGTTATCCTTCCTGTCAAACTCGTCTTTCTCCCACGGCGTGGGGACGGCCAGGCCCGGCGTGGCCAGCTTTTTCCATTTCAGGTTCTTGGGATCAAGAAGCGCCGTAATATTGGCCTCCCGGGGCTCGATGCCCTTGGGATAGAATTCATTGTAAGCGACATCCGAGGTGTAATATTCGTCGGCGAGCCCGGCGAAGGAATGGCCGAATTCGTGGAGAAAGAGGTATTCGTACCACTGATTGTCCACGGTGAACGTGCAGAAGAAATTGTAGATGCCTCCGCCGCCGTAGCGCTTGTGATTGACCACGATGAAGAGCGTGTCATAGGGAACGTGGCAGGCGATGTCCCGGAGACTCTTGTTGTCTTCGGTGAGAACGTAGCGCTCCGAGCCGAGCGAATCAAAGCTGGCGTTCAGGGTGGTGTTCTTGAAACTGCCGTGACTCGGCTCATCGCAGCCGCTTTCGTCCGAGGGCTTGAAAACGCCGTAGATATTGAATTGATTTTTCCGGCTTTTGTACGGCTCCAGCTTGAAAAGGACCCGGACGAACCTGTCCAGGTCGGCCTTGAGCTTCGCCTCCTCGTTCAGCGTATAGCCTTCCGCGATGAAAGCGATATCGACTTTCTGGTGGGGGTCGCCGCTTTTGAGGAGCTCGAACACTTTCACGCCCGATGACACGGGCTTCTTGAGGATGCCGGTCGAAGCCGGGTCGATCTCGCCGTTGAAGACCGGATGAAAGAGGTTCTGTCGGTCGCGGGACTCGAGGCTGAGCTTGATTTTGCCTTTGGGATAGGGGATGAGCGCGGATTCATGATAGGTCCTCTTCACGCCGCGCCCGGCGGCATCCGTGGTCTGGTACTCTCCAAAATAGCTGTCGAACCCCTTGGAGAAAATGAGCGTGTCCGAGGCGAAATCGTAGACTTTGATGTAGGAGCGGCCGTTGTCGAATCCGTCGATCAGATTTTTCTTGCTGCCGGCCCATAAGCCCTGTTGATAGACCTGATCCAGCGTGACCATTTCCTCTTTGGCATTGCCGATATGAAAATAGTCCACGCGCATGGTTTTGTCGACGAAGTATTTGTCGAAGTTCACGGCGGATTGGGAAAACCCAAACACGGGAAGAAGGAAAACGACCAAGAACCCATAAATTCGAATCTTCATAAAAAATCTCCTTAGGATTTTTTTACGAACTGGATGGCGGCGAAGCTGACGGCCGACTGCGTCTCCGGCTCCTGCCAGAAATCATAACCGAGAAGGACACCGCGCGCAGAAGGCAGGACCTCCAGGAGGCAGGCTAGAGAAGAGAAGCCGCAGACATTGTATTCATCCCTGACCCGCTTCGATTCCGCCCACAACGCTTCGGCGTCGCCCTTGGCGCAGGCCTCGATCAAAGCCTGGTCATGCCGCTTCGCCTCCAGAAGCATCGAAGCGGCCGGCCGTCGATGGCCGAATTTGGGCCCAATATGAGAAAAATCGATGCCGGCCACGATGAGCACGCGATCGCCGTTTTCGGCAATGATCCCTGTTAAAGCCCGCAGAAAATCTCCGACGCCGGGAATTTTTGAAGCGCGGGAAACCCGGAAGAGTTTGGCCGTGAAGGACCCGCAGAGAAAGGGAATGAGAACAAAATCCGTCCCGAACAAGCGCTGGAGAAAAATGACCTGGAATTCGATGGAATGCTCCCGGCGGTGGGCGAGGTCATCCGGGGCAACGGCCCTGGCTCCGGCATGTCTGAGGGCTTCGACCGAAGCCTTGTCTGTCCGCGTCCGGCCCAGGGGGGTTTCAAAATCTTTTTCGGTCAGAGAAAAATATCCACTCTCGAGGCTGTGCCCGGTGCCGAGCACGATGATCTTTTGAGGTTGGAGATGCCGGAGGGCGCGATAGGCTTGGCCATAGATCTTTCCGCCGGCATCGAAATCAATATGGGGAGCCGCCAGCGCGCAGACGGCCTCGCCGTCCTTTTTTTCCGGCCCGTCTTCTCCGAGTTCCAGGATGGAGTCCAGAAAGCGCTCCAGGTCTTTTTTCGAGTCCGGAAAGCATTGGCCGGCATGGGCGGCCGCTCGGACCTTGAGCTTGGCGTATGAATCGGCGAGTTGCTTCTTTTGACCGCGGTAGCGGTCGCTGTCCAGCAAATGGACCCGGTCTAGCTCGGCGAACTGATTTTGGATGCTTTCGGCGCTGATGAACACGCCCCCTCCCCTGCGCATGAGCAGCAGCTGGATATCGCGGACGGTGCGCTTCCCGTCTGCCAGGCTCAGCAGGTTCAGCGCGTCTCCCTCGAGGAGCAATGGCTTTTGAATCAACCCCAGAAAATCCCGGATGATATAAGCCTGTTGACCCTGGTAAGTCGTGGGCATGATCTCAAGGTCTGTCCGCAGTCTGGGAATCGGGCTGTCCATCGGATTGCACTTCGGATCCGTTTGTATTAGTTACACGGAATGGCCGAAAAATGCAATATGAAGTTCTCCCTTGATTCAATAGCGAGTCAAGGGAGCCCTTTGAAAGGAGGGGTCGGGAGAGGGCCCGCTGCCCTCTCCCCTTTTCACAACCTCGGCGTAGCCTTGGATGAGGTCTCGTCGCACCGAAAGGCTGCGAATGCCCCTATGCTGGCATAAGGAGGCTGGGCGATCAATCACCTCTCGGGATCAATTTTGGGGTGAATTTCGCCGTGCCTTTCCTCCCCCAAACAAGTAAGTGCGACTAACCCTTAGATGATGAGCCTTGTTTTGCTTTTATTTCAAAACCTGACTATAATTTGATGGCACAGGGCTCAAGGAGGTCCGGCCATGAAAAAAATTGGGCACATCATTGCCACCAGGAAGGACACGGTCGAGCTGCTGAACGTCGCCCTGGCCCATGAATGGGCCGTGAGCTTCGAGTATCTCCTCCATGCCTATTCCATGCCCAAGGCAAAATTCTTTTACGAAGACCCGGTGATGAAGCACAGGATGGATGTCCGGGCCCAGACGATCCAGATCGGGATCGACGAAATGTATCACGCCCTCCAGCTGGGCATCATCATCAGCCGGATGGCAGGCGTCCCCGCCTTTAAAACCGACGATGTCATCCGCTATCCGAAGATCATCGATAACCTCAAGCGGGACAAGACGACCGAGGACCAGGTGACCGACCTTTACCAGACCGCCCGATTCAAAAAAGGCCTCTTCCCCAAGGTCCTCAACATGATCCTCAACATTTCCTACGATGAGGTCCGCCATTCCAAACAGTTCGAGGTTATGATCGAGACCCTCGAAAAACACGGCCGTGCCGAAGCCCTCTGTTTTCCAGCCAATCCCGAGATCGACGGCCGGGGCGAAGCCGCTCTCCTCCATGACATCATGCGGCTTGAGAACGAGATCATGCATCGCTATCTTAGATATGTCATCCTCTTCAGCGACCACCAGGACCTCAGCCAGCGCCTTTTTAAAAACTCCATCAACCACATGAGGCACTGGGACAAGAATTCCGGGCTGCTGGTCAAGATGGGCACCGTCGTCCGCATCGAGAATGCGGAGAAGCAGTCCGGCGGAGAGGAAAAAAGCTTCCGCCCCATGCCCGTTTCCTATCCCGGACGCAGCCGGCTGTCCGCTTTAGAAACCCTGGTCCCCGCCGAACAAAATCTGATCACTAAGTATGAGCAGCTGACGGCGATGATGCCCGAGGGAGAGATCAAGGACCAACTCAGGCTCAACCTAGCCCTCAAGCGGGAGCATCTGTTCACCCAGGAATGGCTGCTCGCCGACGCCCGCAAGATCAAGGGCCTCGATGAGGGGTCGGAGCGGCACGCCTAACAAGGAGGTGGCCATGAAAAAAATATCGTCGCAATTTAAAAAGTTCCAGTATTTCTACCCCTACACGGTCGCCCTGGTCGGGGCCCAAGCGGGGGCCCAGACCAATTTCATGAGCTGCGCCTGGCACACGGCCCTCTCCTTCGACCCTCCCTTATTTGGCGTCCTGGTTTCAAAAAAACGATTCACCCACAAGCTCATCTCGGAAGCCCGGGAGTTCACAGTGAATTTTCTGGCCTTTGAGACCGTCAAGCTCTCGGCCCAGATGGGGCGCAAGTCGGCCTATGACATCGACAAGCTCAAGGAATTCCAAGTCAAGCTGGCCCCCTCCAAGGTCATCCAATCGCCGCTGATCGAAGAAGCCTATGTCTCCTTCGAATGCCGGCTGGCCGAAACTGCAACCTTCGGCGATCACGATCTGTTTGTCGGCGAAGTCCTGGCCGTCCACGAAAAAGAAAAATCCTTCAACGCTGAGGGCGTGCTCAATGTGCGCAAAATCTCGCCCCTGCTTTACCTGGGAAGCGATTTCTATATCACGATCAACCCGGACACGCTGAACCACGTCGTTCCGGATTAGAGAATAGCGCGGACGGGTCCAAACGAATCTTCAAGCTGTTCCAAGAAAACCTGAAATAAAGGGCTCGACGAATTGTCTAAATCGGGGTCAAACCTCAACATTCAAAATATTTAGGCATCCTCAGAGTGGATCGTTCCGCTCTCAACCCCGTCTAAAATTTTTGTTGAAGGTTGAGGTTTGACCCCGATTATCTAAATCCATATAATAAGCGCAATGAAAACGGTTCTATCGCTTGAGAATGTCCATAAGTCGTTCAAAGTCGGCTTCATTCCTAAGAAAAAAGAGATCCTCAAGGGCATCTCCTTTTCTGTCGGCGAGGGAGAGATCTTCGGCTATCTGGGGCCCAACGGCGCCGGAAAGACAACGACGCTGAAATGTGTCCTCGGCCTGATCTTTCCCGACCGCGGCAAGATCGAGATCTTCGGCCGGCCGCACCTTGAGCCGAAGGCCAAGGAGCGGCTCGGCTTCCTGCCGGAAAACCCGTATTTCTATGATTATCTCACGGCCCGGGAATTCCTCGATTTCTACGCTCAGCTCTTCCGTATTGACAAGAATGAGCGAGAGGCGCGGATCGCCTCTCTCCTCAAGCTCGTCGGCATAGAGAAAGCCCGCGATCTTCAACTCCGCAAGTTTTCGCGCGGCATGCTCCAGAGGATCGGCCTGGCCCAGGCCCTGATCAACGAGCCCTCGCTCATCCTCCTCGACGAGCCGCTGGGCGGCCTGGATCCGCTCGGCCGCAAAGAGATCCGCGACATCATCATCCGCCTCAAGGGGGAAGGCCGGACCGTTTTCCTATGCTCGCACATCCTCCAGGACATCGAGATGATCTGCGACCGGGTGGCCATCATTATCGGCGGCAAAATCCTGAGCCAGGGGCCCCTGACCGACCTGATCTCGGAAAGGATTCTGTTCACCGAGATCACATTGTCCGGCCTCGACCCCAAAGAACTGGCCGGGCTCGGAGAAAGCCTGTCCGCCCAAGGGGGCCGGACGCTCATCAAGGTTTTCCGGGAAGACAAGGTCCAGGAGATCCTGGACCTCGTTAAGAACAGGAACGCAAAAATCCATTCCCTCATCCCCCGGACGCAGACCCTGGAAGATCTGTTCGTGGAGATGGTGAAATCCCAATGACCATCCAGACCATCGCCCTCAACACCTTCAAGGAAGCCGTCCGCGACCGCATCCTCTACCTTCTTCTGTTCTTCGCCGCCCTGTCCATCATCGTTTCCCGCATCCTGGCCCTCCTCACTGTCGGCGACCGGGTCAAGATTATCAAGGACGTCGGGCTGGCCTCCATTTCCTTGTTCGGCGCCCTGATGGCCATCCTGATCGGGACGGGCCTCGTTTACAAAGAAATCGAAAAGCGCACGATCTTCACCCTCATTTCCAAGCCCATGCGCCGCCACGAGTTCCTCCTCGGAAAATTCTTCGGCCTGGTCCTGACGTTATTGGTCATGCTCCTCCTCATGAGCGTTATCTTCTTGGCGCTCGTTTTTTTCCATACTTATACCGTCGAATGGAAATTGCTCTTGGCCGTTCTCTACATTTTTATCGAGCTCATCCTCATCACCGCCGTGGCCATCCTCTTCTCGAGCTTCTCCACGCCGATTTTGAGCTCGCTGTTCTCGCTCTGCTTCTATCTCATCGGCCATTTTTCCTGGAGCCTGGAAACGCTGATCAAGAAGATTCCCGCCGGCCTGTTCAAGGTTCTGGCTGAGATCGTTTACACGGTCCTGCCCGATCTTGAAAATTTCAACTACAAAACAGAAGTCGTCCACGGGCTGCACATTCCGGCCCAGGCCCTGCTGTATTCCGCAGCCTACGGAATCGTCTACACCGTTTTCATCATGGCGCTGGCGGTTCTTGTCTTCCGCCGGAGAGACTTCATTTAAGCGATGAAAAAAAGCGTTTCTCTCGTCCTGATCCTGATCCTGGGCCTGTCCTGCCTTCTGCTCATGGGCCTGAAGCTTCAGATCGACCGCATCCCCCGCCATAAAATCCCAGGCTCGAGCATTATCTACATCCCCTCGGGCAAGTATCTGAAGATGGCGACGTTCGGCTTTTCCTCTCTCATGGCCGATATTGTCTATCTCTGGGCCATCCAGTATTACGGCAACGCCGCCATTCCCAATAAGCTCGATCATTTCGTCCATATTTTCTCCATCATTGCGGAGCTTGATCCCCGCTACGTCGACCCGTACGAAGTCGGGGCGCTGATCGCCCTGTATGATGCCAAGAACGTTCCTCTCGCCCTGCAAATCTTGGACATGGGATTGGCCAAAAACCCGGACATGTGGATTTTCCCTCTCGAGGCCGGCCATTACGCCCAACTCTATAAACGGGATTTCCCGTTGGCTCGGGAATACTACAAAAAGGCAATGGACATTCCTGGCGCGCCGGATTTCGCCAAGAGGCTCTACGCCAACGCCTCCTTCAAAGCCTGGGACATCGAGACCGCCTGGGAGACGTGGCTCGAAGTTCACGACACAGCCAAGGATGAGCGGCTCCGGAAAATCGCCTCCAACCACCTTTACAACATCAAGGCCACCGTGGACATCCGCGGTCTCAGGTCTGTGCTTGAAAAATACAAGGCCAAATACGGAGGGTATCCGGACGAGCTTTCCGGCATCGTCCAGGCCGGCCTGCTGCCCTTCATTCCCAAGGATTACGATAATAAAGACTACGTCTACGATCCCAAGACCGGCGAAGTCAAGACGGCGGTCATCCCATGGAAACGATAATCATCATCGCGCTTTGCGGGCTGGCCTGGGGAAGCTTCCTCAACGTCGTGATCTACCGTGTTCCCCTGCGCCTGAGCCTCGTCCACCCGCCCTCGTCCTGCCCTTCCTGCAAAACACGGATCAAATTTTACGACAACATTCCCGCCGTCTCCTACCTCGTCCTCCGAGGCCGATGCCGGTATTGCGGGCAAAAAATTCCCTTCACCTATTTTCTGGTTGAATTGCTCACCCCGACGGTCTTTCTGGTTTTGTATGGAAAATACGCCCTCAGCTTGCAATTTTTCGCGGCCTGCCTTTTTTCCAGCCTGCTCATCGCGCTCGGCCTGATCGATTATTATCACAAGATTCTGCCCGACCGGATCACTTTTCCCGGCATCGTTCTCAGCCTGGCCTATTCCTTCTTCCGCCCCGACCTCACATTTTGGAAATCCGTCATTGGCGCTGCCGTCGGCGCAGGCTTTCTGCTGTTTATTTACGGCACCTATTATCTTGTCCGGAAAAAGGAAGGCCTGGGCATGGGCGACGTAACGATGATGCTCTTGGTCGGCGCATTTCTCGGCTGGCAAAAAACATTGCTGACGCTGATTCTGGCGTCCTTTGCCGGGGCCCTGGTCGGGATTTCCCTGGTCCTCATCAAAAAGAAAAACCTTCAATATTCACTCCCCTACGGAACATTCCTGGCGCCGGCCGCCTGGGTTGCCCTGGTCTGGGGCGACCGGATTGTCTCCGCATATTTGAGCTTGATGCCCACCCGGTAACTTCTTAACCGAAGTCTCTTAATTCCAATGATGACAGCTATGATGGGTCCTGTCACGGACGTGCCACCCATCTTATATCAGGTTGAATTTACCCCTTTCTTATGGTATTGATTGGACAAATGAACCAGGAAAAAAAGACGGCCAAGGCGGCCCTGCGGATCATGGCCTTGTTTTTTCTGGGTTTTTCCCTGTTTATCAACGTCCCGGCCGTCCATAATGGCTTTTTATCGGCCGACCAGGCCGTCTATTATGCCATGGCCCAAAGTATCGCCTTTGACCTCGACCTCAAATACACCAAGAAAGACCTGATTCGGTATTACGAAGATTTTCCGGCCGGACCTAACGGAATTTTTCTTAAAAAAGGAAGAGATGGAAATCTTTACTACGCGAAATCGTATGCCTATGCCCTGTTCGCCGCACCCTTCGTCAGGGTTTTCGGCGCCAACGGCCCCCTGGTCTTTCACTCCGCGCTCTTGTTCCTGCTGCTCCTCATGGGATTTTCCTATTTTTCTCTGTCCAACAGCCCCGGCCTTTCGCTACTCCATGTCCTCACCTTCCTGTTCGCTTCCATCGCCGGCGTCTATTTTCTCTGGATCTCTCCAGATTTCTTCAATCTTTTTCTCGTATTCACAGTGCTATTCCTTTGGCTCTATAAAATAAGAAGGAAAGAAGCGCCCCCGGCAGCCCCGCCGGCGAAAATGGGCAAATTCCAGACGTTCTTGCTGTCCGAATCTTCGGACTATCTGGCCGCTTTTCTTGCCGGCATCGCTGTTTTTTCCAAGCCGCCCAACATAGCGATCATGGGGCCGCTTGTCCTCTGGAACCTGCTCTCGAGGAAATTCTTGAAAACAGGGGCCATGATCCTCTTGTTCGCCCTCAGCGCCGGCCTCTTCTTCGGCACAAATGGCCTTTTGACCTCCTCGGGATGGAACTTCCAGGGAGGGGAGCGTAAGACATTTTACCTCGAATACCCTTACGAAAAAGACAGCGTCACATTCGACAATGCCAAGTATTCGAACGAAATGACGTCGGAGAACTACCTCGAACGCTTCCTGTATCCCTTCAAATTCGTTTTTTATAATATTTTTTATTATTTTTTCGGGCGGTTCACCGGCATCGCCTGGTACTTCTTCCCGGCGTTTCTGTTCCTCATCCTGTTTTTCCTCGGCAAAAAGTCTTTGGACCGCCGGCTGATCCTGATCGCCGTCGCCGGGGAAATATTGATTTACATCGTTCTCATGCCCGACAACTACGGCGGCGGAGGTGGGTCTCTGGCCAACCGCTATTTCCTCAATATCTACCCGCTCTTCTTGTTTTTGCCCCGGATCAAGATCAGACATAAGGAAGTCATCCTGTCCTGGGTCATGGCCTCGGTCTTTATCTCGCAGATCCTCATTAACCCTTTTCAATCCTCGTCCTTTCCATACATATTCTGCAAAAAGTTTCCCTTTACTCTTCTGCCGGTGGAAATGACGCTGGTCAATAATATCCCAACCACAGCAAGACCGGAAGCCAACCGGCAGCGGTGGGGAGAGCCGCTCTATAAAGACCGCTTTCTTTATTTCTTAAATGACAATTTCTACAAAAAAGACCCGAACGACAACGGCTGGTGGACGATGGGCGATCGGAAGGCGGATATTATTCTCAAGACTTATTTTCCGGTCAAAGAGATCGATTTCCGATTGTTGAACAATCCGAGGCATTCCAACGAGATCATGGTTTCCGTGGATGGGAAGGTCCAACAAGTCACGCTCGGCGCCAAAGAATGGGGCACGCTCCGCTTTCCGGTCGGGAAGGGGTTCCAGATCAAGGACCTCAATTATCATAGGATCAAAATCAAGGCCGGCAAGGGCGCCATTCCCTATTTCGAAGTCGATTCCAGCCGAGAAAAGCGGTTCTTGGGCGTCTTTTTCGAGCTGGATGTCGTTCCCAGGCAATAAATGTGCGGAATTTGCGGGATCGCCAGGATTTCCAGCAGCCAACCCATTAACCCTTCCGTTCTCACGGCCATGTGCCGGGAAATCGTCCACCGGGGGCCGGATGACGAAGGCATCTTCATCCTCCAGAATGTCGGCCTGGGGAACCGCCGGCTGAGCATCATCGACCTGGCCGGGGGCCATCAACCCCTGTCCAACGAGGACGGCACGATCTGGATTTCCCACAACGGTGAAGTCTATAATTTCCCCGAGCTCCGCGAAGACCTCATCGCCCGCGGGCACATGTTCAACACCGGGTCCGACACGGAAACAATCGTCCACGCCTACGAGGAATGGGGGGAGGAATTCGTCCAGAAATTGCGCGGGATGTTCGCCTTCGCCATCTGGGACCAAAAAAAGCAGTGGCTCTTGCTCGTCCGGGACAGGGTGGGAGTCAAGCCCCTCTATTACACACTGCTTGAAGACGGCACGCTTGTTTTCGGGTCGGAGCTCAAGACCATCCTCGCCCATCCCGGCGTCAAGCGGGAGCTTGAGCCGAAGGCCCTCGATCTCTTTTTAACGCTCGAATACATTCCGGCCCCTTATTCAATCTTCAAAAATATTTTCAAGCTGCCGGCCGGGTGCTTTCTCGCATATAAAAAGGGGACCCCCACGATCATAAAATATTGGGACATCTATCCGGAGGAGGCGCGGGAAGAGCGGGCGGACGGCCCGGCCAATGCGTCCCTTCCCGACATCATGGACGAGCTCTATGCCCTGCTCAAGGAATCCGTCAAGCTGAGGCTCGTCAGCGACGTGCCGCTGGGGGCGTTTTTAAGCGGCGGGATCGACTCAGCCACGATCGTCGGGCTGATGAGAGAGCTCGGGGCTTCTCCGCTCAAGACGTTCTCCATCGGCTTTAAAGACGCTTCCTATAACGAGCTCGACCATGCCCGGCGCATCGTCCGGAAATTCGATACCGAGCACGAGGAATTCATTCTTGAACCGCAGGCCCTTGACCTCACCCAAACGCTCATCCGCCATCTCGATGAGCCCTTCGGGGATTTCTCGATCTTCCCGACCTATCTTGTGTCCAAGATGGCCAGGACTTATGTTAAAGTCATTCTCTCCGGCGACGGCGGGGATGAAATCTTCGGCGGCTATGAACACTACCAGGCCCAAAAGCTATCACGGATTCCGGCGATGCCCGTGCTGGGGAGGGGGCTGGGGGCGGCCGTCAACAGGCTCAGGCCTTCGGAACAGAAAAAAGGATTCTGGAACAAGACGCGGCGGTTTACCCGGGGCTTTGAGCATCCCGGGAGCTTGAGACACCTGCGCTGGATGATGTTCTTGTCGAACCGGGCGAAAAAAAGCTTGTATTCGGATGCTCTAAAGGCCGAATTGGGAGAGATTCACAACCTCAAGGATCATCTGCCGTTTTCGGAAATCTTTAGCCACCTTGGGGAATTCGACCGGATCAACCGCGAGCTCTATCTAGACCTCAAGGCCTACCTGGTTGATGACATCATGGTCAAGGTGGACCGCATGAGCATGGCCGTTTCGCTCGAAGCCCGAGAGCCCCTGCTCGATCACAGGCTCATCGAATTTGCCTTCCGCCTTCCCGGAAAACTCAAGCTCCACGGCCTGACGACAAAATGGGTCTTCAAGAAGACCATGGAGCGTCTGCTTCCCCGCGAAAACATCTACCGGAGCAAGGAAGGCTTCAGCATCCCGATCAAGCACTGGCTGCGGGCCGAGCTCAAAGACCTGATGCAAAGTTATCTCAGCGAAACACGGACCCGCGAAGAGGGATTGTTCAACTTTGCTCCCATCCAGAGGATGATGGATGCCCACATCTCCGGCAGAGAAAATTACAGCCACCAGCTCTGGGCGCTTCTGGTGTTTGAGATCTGGAAAGAAAATTACCTATAGTTTGGTAAGGGCCAAGACGGTCTTGGTCTGAGCGGTCAGCTTAAATTCCTCGGCCACGGGAAGCCCGAGCACCCACACGATCTTTCCCCCCGAAAGAAAAACGGGATGCTTGTCCCGATCCCGAACGGGAATTCGCTTGGCACGCAGGATTTCCTTGAGCTTTTTTCGGCCCGGCGAGCCGAAAGGCCGGTAGCGGTCGCCGTCCAGCCGACTGCGCACAAGAAGCGGAAAATCGAGCTTGCCGGCATCGCAATAACAGCGGGCGGCATCGCCAAATCGATAGCTTCGAATTTTATCTCTCTGGATTCTCTTGCCCCGGAACCTGGCATCGATCTCGCGAACGGGCAGAACGCCGCGGCCGTCCCAGAGATATTGATAGCGACGCTTGGGAATCGTTTTTTCCTTGACAGAGATGAAACCGCCGGTCCGGGACAAGACGAGGCCTTTTTTAAGTGGAAAGTCTTTGCCATCACCCAGTCCAAGCAGGGCGTCCGCGTCATGATAGGAGATGCCCCGCAAATCTCCTATCAACTCTCGAAGATATTGGCGCACGCAGCGCCGGGCCAGCGCCTCGGGAAGAGAGGAAACCCGCCTCATATCCAGGAGCCGGGCAGCCCCCTTGTGAATGATAAAGCGCCGGCACTTTTCCCGTGTCACCTTATCCAGAAAGTCATCTTCGGCCTGGGTAATGGCCGCCAATCGGCTGAGGCTGCGAACGATCGCCGGATCATAATTTTTTTGAAGATAGGGAATGAGCCCCAGGCGCACCCTGTTTCGCAGAAAGCGGCGGTCCTGGTTGCTCTCGTCGCGGCAGAAGCTAAGATTTTCTTTCCGGAGATACCTTTCCAACTCCCGCCGCTCGATGCCCAGGAGCGGTCTGATGATCGCACCGTCGACGATGGGCGCAATTCCCGCCAGGCCGTGCGAGCCGGCCCCCCGCAGCAGCCGCATCAGCACGGTCTCGGCCTGGTCGTTCATCGTATGTCCCGTGGCAATTTTGTTCGCGCCGATTTTGGCGGCCGTCCTTTTGAGAAAATCATAGCGGAGCTCGCGGCCGGCCTCCTCGAGGTTGAGCCTCCGGCGCCGGGCGTAGGCCCTGACGTTATGTTTCTTCACAAACAGCGGAAGTGCCCATCGCTCGGCCGCCCTCCGGACAAACCGCTCATCTCTTTCGGCCGTCCGGCGCAGCCTATGGTTGAAATGGGCCAGGGCGATTTCAATGCGCCATTCCCGGCGCAATTCGAGCAAAAGATGGACCAAGGCGGTAGAGTCGGGGCCTCCCGAATAGGCAACCAGGATTTTATCGCCCGGTCGGACCAGGCGGCCGCGCTTGATGGACTCACGGAACGCCTGAAAAACTTGCATCGAACAGCATTTTATCATTTTTGGGGATGGAATGCCGTGTGAAGAAATGGCGGCGGAGGGATTTGAACCCCCGACACTGCGGATATGAGCCGCATGCTCTGACCAACTGAGCTACGCCGCCCTGGGTGGGTCAAATTTTAGACGAATCCCCCCTTTAAGTCAATTTGCCGGTTTTTTTCCATTTCATGTGGTGAAAATCTGTCTGGGAAACGATCCGGAGGCAGCCTCGCTCCCCATCCGGGTTTTTCACGCCGTTCCCGAGCCCTCTTTCTCGGCGGCTCAGAACTCGTTTCCCTTTCCTATCCGTACGAAATGGAAGAGAGCCATTTAATGAAATTGATAAGGGCTAGGGAGTTTTATAAAATCTTTGATAAGGAAGGATCATGCAAGATATTCTCAAACAAATCGCCCTATGCGTCGAAAAAGGCAAAATCGCCCGGGAATTTCCTCACCCGGCCGAGCTGGCCGGTCAGGACGGCGTTTACGAGCCGGCCAAAAAGGCCCTGGATGCCGTCGCCGAGCACTCGCCGCAGGCCGTTGCCCTCAGCGCCCTCCTGACCACGACCATGGTCAATATGGAGCACATCACCCGCATGATCAAGACGGCGCAACCAGGCGTGAAGGTTGTCATCGGCGGAGCGCCCGTGACCCAGTCTTTTGCCGACCGCATCGGCGCCGACTGCTACTCTCCCGACCCCCAGGGCGCGCTGGAATTTCTGAATAAGCACTGTTCCTGAATGGGATACACCAAGGCGCCGTTTGTCTCGCCCGCGCTCTATCAAGAATTCATCTTTCCCTACCACAAGCGAGTCGCAGATTTCATCCACAGTTATAACCTTCCGTTTATCATGCATTCCTGCGGGCGGATCCGGCCCCTGCTGCCGCATCTTGTCGACGCGGGCATTGACGGTCTTCAAGCCTTGGAGGCAAAGGCCGGACAGCATGTCGTGGAAATGGCCGAGGCGACAGGAAACAAGATCGCTTTCATGGGAAATCTGGATATCCGGGCCTTCGAATCCAACGATCCGAAGGTCTTGGGGGCGGAGATCGTCCCCAAGTTGAAAGCGGTCAGGGAACAGCGTATTCCCTACGTCTTTTTTTCCGACCATTCCATCCCGAAGTCGGTCAAGCTCGAGACGTACCGCTGCGCCCCGGAGCTTCACAAAAAGTTCGGCCGGTATTGAATTTCTAAGCAGACAATTCTTGACAGGGTCAATCTTTTCCATAGTCTAACTCATTTTCGACAGTTGAAAAATAGATCTTTCTCATAATCCACAAGTTAGGCGCCAAAAAAAATTCTTTGTCACTACGCCGCCTCTGCTTCTCATGTCGCCATCGTCACCGGCGAGGGCGGC
>Ga0315280_10000343_pt1 | contig 85996 bp, 93 predicted proteins | sample YL17G06_40_MG_FD_203697 | JGI IMG/M metagenome (GOLD analysis project Ga0315280, IMG submission 203697) | Sediment microbial communities from Yellowstone Lake, YNP, Wyoming, USA - YL17G06_40 | ecosystem: Environmental > Aquatic > Freshwater > Lake > Sediment | place: USA: Wyoming | collected...
ATCTTCTGGGCAGATTCCATGATTACCTCAAAGGCTTCCCATCCAGGCTTATGAGTCAGTGTGGGGTTTCCGTATGCACGTTTGGCATAGTACGGCAACATTGCGTCAACTACTTCTTTGGGCGTGATGCTCGCGTTCTCGATGTCCAGATAAACTTCGTGCTTCAAGCCCTCATGGGCACGCAGCAGTTCCTTAACGTTATTGATCATTTTGACTCAACCGTGCTAAGCGAAACATATTCTTCATCGTCTAGTATTCTTCATCTAGTAGAAAAACGTAACCCAGAAAAGAAGAAAGCATAGACGTAACACTTTAAGCTGCAAACGTGTGTAATTGCTGATGAAAAAGGTAGACGCGGGCGCGTTTCTTTGAGAATTGCAGACTTGCCAATACCAGAATCGGTCAAAGCATTGGTAATCAATTCGGGGATCATCGATCTTTACCCACCACAAGAAGATGCCATAAAGGCTGAAGCCCTTCAAGGGAAGAATCTTGTCTTAGCCAGTCCGACGGCTTCAGGAAAGACGCTTGTGGCTGAGTTTTGCGCCCTTAAGCACGTTTTGGAGAGGAACGGCAAAGTCATTTATCTGGCTCCTTTGCGGGCATTGGCGAATGAGAAGTTTGATGAATTCAAGAAGTATGCTTCGCTGACAAAGAGTGATGGAAGACGAATAAGGGTCGGCATAAGCACAGGCGATTTCGACAGCACAGACCCGTGGCTGGAAAGGTTCGACATAATCGTGACCACAAACGAAAAAGCAGACTCTTTGTTGAGACACAGAGCCAAGTGGATGGAAGACATTTCGCTTGTAATAGCTGATGAGGTGCACTTGCTGAATGATGCGGAGCGAGGGCCCACCCTTGAAGTGGTTTTGGCAAGGCTGATGCAGGTTAGTCCTGACATCCAAATTCTGGCTTTGAGCGCAACGATAAACAATGTGGACGAAATCGCAGCTTGGCTCAAGGCTGAGCATGTTACAACCGAATGGCGACCTGTCACGCTGAAAGAAGGAGTGTTGCTGAACGAAGAAATCCAGTACAAGGACGGGGACTCTCGAAAAATAGAGAAGAAAACCAAAAACGCGGTAACAAATTTGGCCGTGAACACTATCAAAGCTGGCGGACAAGCGTTAGTCTTTTCCTCAACCAGAAAGAACTCGGTTACGTTGGCGAAGACGCTTGCAGGCGAAATTGAAGAAGTCTTGTCCAAACCTGCAAAGAGATCTCTAGAACATGAAGCTGAACGTATTCTGGCAGCTGGAGAAAGAACAAGTTTGAGCGAATCGCTTGCCGAATTGGTCAAACGCGGTACGGCTTTTCATCATGCTGGTTTAGGCGGCGCGCATCGCAGGTTAATAGAGGACGCTTTCCGACAAGGAAAAATCAAAGTGCTGACAGCCACTCCGACGTTGGCTTTCGGGGTCAACCTTCCAGCCAGAATCGTCATCATTCAGGACTATAGGCGATACGAGGCGGGATATGGTTACTATCCCATCAGTGTTTTAGAGTATAAGCAAATGGCGGGAAGGGCTGGCAGACCAAAATACGACAAGTTTGGAGAAGCTTTGCTGATAGCCAAGACATCTGATGAAGCAGATTATTTGATGGAAAGCTACGTTCTTGCGCGTCCTGAACGGATATGGTCAAGGCTTGCCGTTGAAAGAATAATGAGAACGCATGTGCTTGCGACGATAGCCGCAGATTTCGCTCATACCGAACGTGGCATCTACGAGTTTTTCGGCAGAACTTTCTACGCATACCAATACGACATCGATGCGATTAAGAACATTATAGCGAAGATTCTCAAGTATCTGTATGACGAAGGAATGATTGAGGTTGACGGCGACGATATTTTTGCCACGAAGTTTGGAAAACGGATAAGCGAGTTGTACGTAGACCCAGTTACAGGCGTCATAATCCGCGATGCAGCGAAGCAGAAACCAGTGCATTTAACAGAATTGAGCCTCTTACACTTGATTGCCCACACGCCCGACATGGGCCCAGTACTACGACCGTACAGCCAAGAGCTAGATGAAATGGCAGTCCTCATGGAAGAATACCGAGAAGAGCTTCTGGTCGCCGTGCCTGACGAGTGGGAAGACCACATAGCCTATGAAGAATTCCTTGGCGAACTCAAAACCGCCATGGTTCTAAAAGCATGGATTGACGAAATAAGCGAAGAGGGCATAATCGACAAGTTCAGGACACAGCCGGGAGACCTCTACAGAACGATCGAGAACGCAAAATGGCTACTTCATGCTATGCATGAATTGGCTTCACTTTTCGGAAACAAGCAGATCTTGCCAGAAGCCACGAAGCTTATTGAAAGAGTAGAAAAAGGTGTAAAGAAGGAACTGCTACCAATAGTCAAACTTGAAGGCGTCGGTAGAGTCCGCGGACGCATAATATACAATGCTGGATTCAAAACCATTGACGACCTGAAACGGGTGCCAATCGAGGATTTGATGAATCTCCCTCTGATAGGACCAAGACTGGCAAAGAAAATCAAGGAGCAAATAGGTGGCTTCGTTAAGAAAGATGCGTGGGAGAGACTTGGAAAAGAAGAACCGTGGAAACAGAAAGCACTGACAGAATACTAAATCTCTTCTACAATTCCTGACAATGCTTTACGTTCTTTTTCAGTTTTCTTGATAATTAGCTCAACTTGCTTAATGGCAGTTCCCAAATACTTTCTCGGATTTAAGGCGTCGTCGAGCTCTTTTTTGCTCAACGTGCGGCTCACAGTCCTGTCTTCCATGAGAATCTCTTTGAACTTTCGCTTTTCAGATTCGCTCTTTATGGTTAGTTTTCTCAGTAGTTCGTGCGCTTCTTGGCGGTCCATGCCTTTTCTTGCCATTGCAATCATTACGGATTCGGACATGTTTCGGCCTTCAGTCAATTCGACGTTCTTCAGCATTCGCTGCTCATCAACATGCAGGTTGCCCACTATGTTAATCATTAAGGAGAGCATATAATCGACCAAAATGCAGGTTTCAGGAATAATGAAGCGTTCTGCAGATGATTGGGTCAAATCCCGTTCATGCCAAGTCACAACATCTTCTAGCGCAGGAAGAGCGAGACTCCTAACGATTCTGGCCAAACCGCAAACCCTTTCGCAGAGTTCTGGGTTGTGCTTGTGAGGCATCGTTGAACTACCTACCTGTTTTGCAATTTCGAAAGCTTCAAAAAGCTCTCCAATCTCAGGCCTCTGCAATTCCCTAATTTCAGTGGCAAAATTGTCAAGAGACGAGCCGATGACAGCCATCAAACACACGAGCTCCGCATGGCGATCTCGCTGCACGATCTGAGTTGAAATATCAGCAGATTTGATTCCAAGCCTCTGCATGACAAGCCCTTGAATCTTCATAGCGTTAGGCCCCAGACCAGCTTGAGTGCCCACTGCCCCAGTCATTTTTCCAGCCAGAACCCGCTCTCGGCATTGTCTAAGCCGTTCTATGTGTCTAGAAACTTCGCGCATCCAAACCGCAAACTTGAAACCCAACGTTGTGGGCAAAGCATGTTGTCCGTGCGTTCTGCCAATCATTAACGTCTCTTTGTACTGCAGCGCCTTATCCATCAGCACCTTCTCGAAATCGCTCAGCTTCTTCTCAATCAGTTCCAACGCGTCTTTCAATTGGAGCGCACTCGCAGTATCAACAATATCATAGCTTGTTGCTCCAAGATGAACACACGCACCGCTCGATCCGCAAGCTTCTGCCAAGGCTCTGACCAAAGAGGCAACGTCGTGCTTGATTTCACGTTCGATCTCTTTGATGCGACTTAGTTTAACGTGTTCTAGCAGGGCCGTAGCCATGACTTTCTCAGCATCTTTCTTTGAGATGTTACCCACTTCAGCATGTGCCCAAGCCAAAGCCGCTTCAACATCAAGCATTCTCTGAACCCGTGTCTCCTCTTCAAAAATCCGCCTCATTTCAGGCGTTCCATGACGACCAGTGTCAATAGGCAAGATGGGCAAATCCATTTTCCTCGCCAACAAGATAGAATGCGTTAGAGATTAATGTTTTACGTAACCGAGAATAGCGGCTCTAAGAGTCTGCTCTTGCCAAGAACCCATCTAGCAACTAGTCCGACGTGATCAACATTTCATTTTTCTAACTGCCCTTCAATGGTGCAGTGTTTCTCCAAGTACTCTTCTAGCTTGTCTCCTAGTGTTCGCTTCAACAAGTCCATCCGCATTTCTAGGTATTCGTCTCTGAGGATATCGAAGTGAAAGCGGTCCCACTTTCGACCGTTCACGAAGGCAGACTGCCGCGTTTTGCCGCTCTTCTTGAAGCCGCATGCTTCCAAAGCCTTGTGGGCACGAGGATTATACTCCACGCTCGACGCTTCACAACGATCCATGTTCAACTGGTTAAAGCACATCTCAAGCAAAGCCACAGTGATCTGCTTCCCTAAACCTTTGCCCCACAGCTCCTTCTTGCCAATATACGTCCCAACCTCCCCAGTCTTGACGCTGGCCCAATCCCACCGTTCAATACGAGCAAGCCCAATAGGCTCCTTCGAATCAACAATCTCAACAATGAAGTGAAGCTCCCTCTCGTCTTTCACCCACTCCTCATACTGCTTTTCCATTTGGGTCATGCTCATGAAGTTCATCGGTCTATTCCTCGAGTACATTATCGTCTCAAAGTCATTCTCCCATTCGTGTAGCAGCTTCAAATCCTCCTTTTCAACAGGCCTGAACCGCAAATCCCCAAACTCAAACATGCCCTTTCACCGTGTAAACCCACAATGCCTTGCACAAAGTCACTATTAACCTTAACCGAACGGCACATTGAACAAGGATAACGTCAGCTTTATCTAACCACTGACAAATAGCAGCTTAGGCTGAAGGCCCACGATGCATGGTAGCCCTGATCGCTGTTCTGAACAAAAGAGGCGAAGATGCCACTCAAACAGCAATCAAGATGCTCAAAACACTAAAGCTCAAGGAAGCTAAAACTTTCGGAATAGCTTCACCAACTGCTGTAAGAATAGGGAAAACGATTGAGACACTTCAAGACTCAAAATTGGGCGCGCCAGTAATGATCGGAAGCGTCTTCTCGAAAACTCTCACCGCGGACAGCCCTCAGCCACTAAAGCTGAAAGATGCAACGCTCGTTTTCGAAGGGGAAATCCACCCAACCGTTACAGGAGAATCCGATGTAGAAGCCTTCATCAGAAAAGCTGAGGGCGGCTTCGCTCTTGCAGGGGCAAAGACTGACACAATCATTGCAGGTAGGGATGTCTTAGGGATCTATCCTCTCTATTATGGCGAAAACGCGGATTGGATCGCATTGGCTTCAGTGCGCAGGGCGTTATGGGGTATTGGAATCGAAAAAGCCATCTCTTTTCCTCCGGGATATATCTCAATCATAACTAGACTTGGCTTCAAGTTCAAACCCGTGAAAACTTTCATCCGGTCTAAACCAAAACCGATCACGATGCAAGCCGCGGTCAGAAGACTTCACATGCTCTTACAGAATTCGATCATGAAAAAGGTTTCCGGGGTTAAGGAAGTCGCGTTGCCCTTTTCAGGTGGATTGGACAGTAGTGTAATCGCAATTCTGGCAAAGAGTTCAGGAACAAGTGTGCACCTCATCCACGTAAGCTTGGCCAACCAATTAGAAACAGAGCATGCCGAAAAAGCGGCGAAAGAGTTAGACTTGCCTATTCATGTTGAGATTTATGATGAGGAGGATGTAGAGAGAGATCTGCCGAAGGTCTTATGGCTGATTGAAGAATCCAACCCAGTCAAAACAAGCATAGGAATCCCGATCTATTGGGCGGCGGAAAAAGCTGCAGAAATGAACATCAAGGTCATGGTGGCAGGTCAAGGCGCGGATGAGCTTTTTGGAGGCTACAAGAGACATGTGGACACCTATTTGCGACATGGAAGCGAAAAAGCACAAGAAGCAATCTTCAAGGACATCACTGGAATGTATGAAGCGGACTTCGAAAGGGATGTCAAGATTTGCAGCTATCACGATGAAGACTTGCGCTTGCCCTTCGCAACGTATGAAATGGTTAGGTTTGCCATCGGTTTGCCTGTAGATTTGAAAATGGAACAGTCAACCAACACATTGAGAAAGCTTATTCTCAGACAGCTTGCAAGAGACCTTGGACTACCCAAGTTCGTTGCAGAGAAACCGAAGAAGGCTATACAGTATACAACGGGCACTAGCAAGGCACTTAGGAAGCTGGCAAAAAGAAACGGACTGACTGTGAATGACTACTTGGACAAGATCTTTCAAATCGCCATCAAAGATGATGCAAAATGAAGAAAACAGCGATTATATTCTCACCAATCTATTATAGACATGACCCAGGAAGAGGACATCCTGAATCACGGCGCCGACTTCGAGCAATTATCAGCGAATTGAAAAACGGCGCCCTCTCAAGAAACGAAAGCTGGCAGTTTGTCACCCCCAAGAAAGCCAGTACAGAGGACGTTGAACTGGTTCACGCCCCCGAATACGTTAAACTTGTCGACGCTGTATGCAAAGCTGGAGGAGGCTTTCTAGATCTGGAGGACACGATGGTTTCTCAGGAGAGTTATGAGACCGCTCTTTATGCTGTCGGCGGAACGCTCAAGGCAGTCGATCTGGTCTTGAAGGGGAGCTATGAGAACGGTTTTGCCTTAGTGCGTCCTCCTGGACATCATGCTTCGAAGTTCCGCGCTTGCGGTTTCTGTCTTTTCAACAATGTTTCGATAGCTGCAGAATACCTGTTGAGAAAACGTAAGTTGAAAAGAATCTTGATATTGGACGTTGACGCTCATCACGGAAACGGCACGCAGGAGACTTTCTACGACACTGACAAGGTTCTGTACATAAGCCTGCATGAAGACCCTTGCGGTTTTCCTGGCACAGGGTTCATAGATGAAATCGGTGAAGGTGAAGGCTTAGGTCACACTGTCAACATCCCACTACCCTTTGGAACAAGCGACCAAATCTACTTGCAAGCCATGGAAGAACTTGTAGCCCCGATCATACGTCAGTACGAGCCACAGTTCATGTTGGTGTCCGCTGGTTTTGACGGACACTACACAGATCCTGTTGGAAGCCTCGCGTTGTCGGCCTTGTGCTATCGAAAGGTCTACGATATGATTGTCAATCTTGCATCGGAAATTTGCGAGAAAAGACTTGTGACAGTTTTGGAAGGGGGCTACAACGTGAAATGGATTGGAGAATTAGCTGCCATAGCTCTCGCAAAAATGAGCAGCATGCCTTTTACGATAAGAGACAAAGTCCCAACATTAGATATAAACGTCAAGGTACAAGGTGAAAAAATAGTAAAAGAGGCTAAGAAAGCTCAGAAGGCCTTTTGGAAGCTAGATTAGGTTCGCTTACTCGATTACTTGGATTGCGGCTTCTGGGCATTGGACTTCGCATGCTCTGCAGACCAGGCATTCATCAGGTTTAACAGCAACGGATTTTTTATCCTTGATCTCATAGACGCCTACGGGACAAGTGTCTGCGCAAGTGCCGCATCCCGTACATTTGTCATTGGTGACTTGAATTTTAACCATCTTGCTTTCCTCATCTTACTTAAATTTGATGAGGAATCTGGAGTGTAGAATAAAAGTGTTTAGGTTCATTTAGCGGATTTCTTCACGTAATCTTATGAGGATTCCGTTGATTGTCGTTTCGGCATTCTGCTTCTTACGCTCATAGTCACCCAAGAGCTTGCGGTAGGCTTCGAGAGAGAGTTCGCCCCTGTTGTGTCGCGCTTCAATGCTCTTAACGTTGGTTTCGACTTCGCTGATTTCGGTCTCAGCAACCTCAAGTTGCCGCATCAAGTCTACATAGTGACCGCCGGATCCTCGCATCTTGTCTCTCAACTCTTCCAGACTTCTTGACAAAGCGCCTAGACGCGTTTCCAACATCTTCCTTCGCACTTTGTACCTGCGTCTAGGAATTCTGCCCTTCTGTACACCAGTTTCAATCGATTCAAGATCCATGCCTATCTTCATTCTCTCTTCATATGAATCCACAAATGACTTCAGGAATTCGGGACGAATCTTCAAGGCAGCTGAAGGACCAACAACGGTTACTGGAGTCTTTGGCCGTCTCCAGACGAGCATAACGACGCAGCCGACGATCGACAAAGCCCAAATCCACATTGTCGGACGAAAAGACAACCACAAAGGGTCATACCAATACTCGACTTCTGTCTCAATCTTGTCCGAATGTGTCACACCTTGCATGCTTATGGTCGCGGTTTCTTGGAAAACGTTTTTTGATATACCTACGACACCGTTGGCTAAGCCGCTTGGGGGATTGAGCACTCTCGCTCCTTCCGGCAAGGTAAAAGTCACGGATGCTTGCGAAATGTAGTAATTCACATTCTGGAAAGATGGAAAAGTCAGTGCGAAGCTATTTGTGCCTTCTTGCGTTAGAAGATTCTTAGACAGAATGTACTTTACGGTAAACCTGGTTGACCTGCTGGGGTACACGGCGAGAGTAAGATTGACCTTATAACGGTTCAGACTCGCGTCAGTTTGCGTCGGTGCCGTCATTGTTCTTCCAAATTGATCCTCTGCGCTGGGTTCAGTGGCGTTAGGTGGCAAAATAAATTCGAACGCGCTCAGCGCGCTATCTGCCATGTTGGTTATCACGTAAGCATCCGAGCACTCTAATTCTCCAAACTCGTTCACCTTTATCTCTCGCTTCAATTGATCCACATTAACCAGTTGTATTCTATCACCTGCCACTGAGATTGTCACGCTTGCAGGCGAATAACTAAAAGCTTGCAGGTTTTCTGTTCCGTAAGTCGGACCTACAACTGTTCCGCCAACATAGGCAACATCTGGAGGCAAAACAAGTGACGCATTGCAGATTGTCGCCGTTTTCGTTAATCCTGGATATGCTGGGAAGTCTACGGTGTATAGACTTGCATTGCTGGAATCTTGTTGAAGAAGAGAATTTGAAAGCACGAAGCCGACCGTAAACTCCTGTGGGGCTCCTTGTGGAAAGCTTATCTTAACGGCATAGAAGCCTACATGATTCTCTAATGATTCATCAAGTTTCACTTGGAAATCGTTGGATGCGTTGAAAGCTGTGCATTCGAGAACGTATGAACCGTACTTGTATGGGAACCCTATCAGAAAATCGCTAGGTGCTTGGTCTATTATGTTAAGCTTTATTGTGTCGTTTATGGAGATATACCCGTTATACATGACCTCTATACTGTGGCTCACATGATCTATGCCGTAATCCGATTGGGCTTGAGCAGTTTTGACACTGAATGAGATAAGGACTATCATTACAAAGGATAGCAGGGCAACCGCAAAGACCGCTTTCTTCAAGTAACTTCCTCCGCTTGAACTTCCGATTTTTTAGGCTTCCTATTTATTGATAAGCCCATTTATTTACTTTTACAATTACTCAACACAGCTTACGTATATACTTACCCATTCTCAAAAGAAAGGACTCTTAAAGTCAGAGCCAACGCACACGGAACAAGTTCCTGCTCAAAGGTTAGAGAGATAGGCCAAGTTTGGCTGAGGAATTAGAAGTTGAGGAATCAATCGTGTATCCGTACATGACAAAAGAACTTCTAATGCACAAGTTGAAATGCTACATGGGGCTATGCCACTGAAAGAGTGCCCGAAGAACAGATCTAGACTGATACTAGCATAATCCGCCGTGTTTGATGTAATAATCGTGTTCCTTTTTGGGTCCGAAGCTTCGTACGCCTTTCTCTTTGAGCTGTCTTCGGAGCCTCAGGGCATGAGGCTTGCCTAGTTCGCCTCTCTTCTCAAGGTAGGCGATAATCTCTTCTGCTTGTTGCTCTGTGTCACATCGTCGAATAAAGTCTACTGCGTCAGGGTTGTAATGGTCGAATCGCTCAGAGACTGACCTTTCAGCCACTTGATTGTCTGTCCGCACGGAGTTCACTGTGACTTTGTTTTCGTCGGAACCTAGTTCCCTAGCCAGGCTTGGGAACATTCTTTTGAGCCTCTCTTTGTCGAACTCCAAGTATGCACCTTCGCGCGCATTGCTTGCTCAACTTATTCTTGGAAAATGCTATATTTAAGCCTCGGCAAGAGTATTCGAACAGTCATCGATAAAACTCATCTGCGTTGAGCCTAGTGTAGCGCGCGCGCTTTGATTATCTGCTCGTATACTTCAATCGTTCTTTCAGCCACTTTGTCCCAAGTGAACTCGTTCAGAACCCGGCGCCTGCCATTCTTGCCTAGCCATTTTCTCTTCTCAGGACTCTCCAAGGAGCTGAGTATGCCCCACGCTATGTCAGTTGGATTGCTCGGATCAACATGATAACCGCATTGTTCCTCGCCGAAAGGAATAACAATCTCCCGCATGCCGCTGATACCAGCACCGCCAACAACAACTGGGCGCTCCATGCTCATGGCTTCAAGAACGACTATTCCAAACGGTTCGTAAAGGCTTGGAAAAACTGCAACATCGCAAGCAGCATAGTGAAGAATACGTTCTTCCTCTGGAACAAATTCAAAGCGAAGCTTCACGGAGCCATCCAACCTCATGGTTTTAACCAAGTTGGACAAATACTCTTGCAGATCACCCAAACCCAGAATGACGAGTTTCACCTTTGGCTGCTTCTGCAAAATGTGAGGCATCGCCATAATAAGCCTGTCAACGCCCTTCACGCCGACTAACCGACCGATGAAGAAGATCATAAGCTCATCATCTTTGACGTCGTAAATCGCTCTGACCTTGCGGATTTGTTCGGCGTCTATTGTTTCAGGGTTGTATTTTTGTGGATCCACGCCGTTGTAGCAGACTTGTATCTTGTCTTTTGGAAAGCCTAGCTGTGTGAGTTCATCTTTCATTGCATATGAGACTGTCACAATGAGGTCTGCTGAGTTTGCGGCGTGCAGTTCAATGTTGCTTACCACCTCTGAGCCGTTGCCGAGGGTTCTCCCTCTTTCTGTCGAATGAACGTGGAATGCAAAGGGAAGCCCTGCCTCTCTTTTGACGGTCATGCCGCCTATGGCCGAAAGCCAATCATGGGCCACCACGATGTCATATTTAATATCCTCTTTTCTGATTAGTTCATTGACTAGTTTCGAAGCGCTCAGGTAGTTGTAGACGAGAATTTTCGAGAAAAGATGGGTGCCCCTGCCCCACTTCTTGATGTCTTCTGCAACCACGTCAGGCAAGGAGTCCGAAATATCAATATGGAGAGGTCTGTGTATCTCGATGCCGCGCCAGATTTCCCTTGTGGGAAGACTGCCCGCGTCGTCATTCATAGTGAAGACTGTAACGTCGTTATCCATCAAAACGTATTTCCGAGTGATCTCAGCAGCGTAGGTTCCTAAGCCACCTACGATTTTCGGTGGATATTCGTAGACAAGAACTGCCATCTTCAACTTTTTCACCGTGCTCGTATATACAAAATTCCTAGTTGCTTACCAAAGCCTTACTTATTTACTTTCCTAATTGCCAATATCTACGCTTTTGCCTCAACTATCCAGCGGCTTCGGAGCTTCCCATCAACTTCTTTCTCCCTCAACTCGATGTTGACAATCTTGAAACCTTTGAAAAGCCTCTCCAGATCCTCTTTGTCGGTGAAATGATGGAAAACTCCCTTTTCCAAACCTTCTTCTCCAATGAATGTGTTTTCTTCGAAATAAGTCCCTTTTCCATAGCTGTAAGTTCTCTTCGACAGAAAATCAATCAGAACGGAACCATCTTTGTCCAGAACCCTGCGGATTTCAGAAATGGTTTGTTGAAGCCCGTGAACCGTTTGGTGGTAGATCGAACGAAGCGAAACAACAGCGTCGAAATATGACCCTGCATATGGAAGCACCTTCATATCGCCTTTCACGAGATACCATTCTGAGCCCGATTCAAGTTTTTCCTTGGTCGTCTTGAGACCCATGTCTGAGAGGTCTATGCCATGCGCTTCGAACCCTTGCTTCATCATATAGATAACATGTCTTCCTCTTCCACAGCCTAAATCAAGAACCCGGAGTCTCTTCTTCTTTAGTCCTTCAAGAAAGCGGATGACCGACTCCTCGGGTTCTTTTGGGCTGTATATTTCTTCACGCAGGATTTTGTTCCATTCCGTCATCTGGTCTCGTCCTGTCTACTTCTTGTTGACCAACTGCGACATAAGTTTTAAATGCGTTGGTCCTCTTAGCGTAAGGGATTGAAGGAAAGTTTGAATAACCTGAAAGGCATATGGTAGGTTATGTGGAGTGCAATAAGATGAGTATAACCCCTGTTAAACGTTTGATTCTTGAGACTATGTGGATTGCTGATAAGCCAGCCAAGGCTGCGGATATAGCCAAAGAAACTAGGGTGAATTTCCCGTCTGTCATGATGCACATAATCGGGCTTACACGCATGGGATATGTGGCAACATTGGAAAAAGGGTATTACGCGATCACCGAGAACGGCAAGAAGACCCTTGGCCTTCCAGAAATCACGCCGGAAAAGGCAGGCGAGATTCTGGCATATTTGCCCGTTGAAAAATCGTTCCACTTCTACGCCGACATAGGAAAACCTTTGGACATTCATGCTGCGAGCCTTCAAGATTTCTCCGAGAAGATGGAGAAGACTGACCCAAGCTCGCTCGAGTTTCACATCAATCGAGGAGATTTCGAGGCGTGGATTACGGAGTTAGGTGACACTGGACTGGCACGGAAAATGCTGTTGATTAGAGAGCAAAAGATGACTGGAGAAAGGCTTCGCAAGAAGCTCTATGAGATTGTAAAGAACAGATGCGAGGAACTGGCTGGGATAAGAAAGCAGGCAGTTCCATCAGGCTGATTTGCGAGACCTCATGCTGGCTTGAATCGTTCCTTCAGCTTCTCCAAGACTCTCGGTAGCGAAGTGTACTCCATTTCCTCTGAACCTAAACGTGCCGGTTCGAACTCTCCCATGCGTCGTAGCCAAGCGCCGTATTCTACGGCTTCGCGCCTGGCCATATCAAATGCTGGATCATCAAATAGGTCAGCGATCATTGGTTTCCCGTCATCGTCAGTGGCTATCTTCCCATCTGCAACTTGGAAACCCAAAGCCACGAGGCGTGGCGGACCGTCAAACGCTGTGCACTTCGAGTCTTTCATACCGACGGGCATTATTGGTCCCCAGTGGCTCCCACGCATCCATCCTTCAACAAGATAGCTATGCATGAAGGGCACCAGAATCTCGCCTACAGCAGGTAACCCATGTTGCCCACGCACAATCATAACGGGGTCATCCTTTCCAACATATTTCCCTGCGATAAGCGAAAGCCTCGTCACGCTACCACAGGCACATATTAGGTCGTCGCTGGCTCTCCAGACACGTGAAACTATGTAGCGTTGTACCGTTCCAATCAAGGCGATTAGATCATACATTTCTTCTGGGCACTTCAGGATGACTTTCGTGTTGTCCATAGTGTCCATTACTTCGAATTTGAAGCCACTGCCCATGTTCGGGTCGATCACCAGTCCCGCCGTATTCATAGGGTCTGCGAATATGTGGAAAAGTGGAAGGTTGAAAGCTCCTGCTGACGTTTTGTCGGCCGCAAAGATCACGATTGGTTCGGAAGGTCGTTCTTCAATCTCCATCTCCGCGACGCCTGGACCCATGCCGCGGATGTTTCCGCTGAAAGCGGTCTTCAGGATGTCTTGCCCAGCACCGTAAAGCTTCAGTTCCAAGGCCCTGTCAGCAGCTTCCTTGAAAGTATTCCATGCTAGCTTGTGAATTTTAGCATCGGATTCGCCTTTCTCATGAACCATAAGCAACTCAAGATCGTCACCAGCGTTGAAAACGTGATAGCCGTTTATCAAACCCTCTTGCTTCGCGGTTCTAAGGTTTTTTTGAGCAATCTCGAAAAGCGGCTGGGCAACTATATGATGACCTGCTAAGGAGCCAACGTCACATTTTATCAGAGAGACTGTGGTCTTTCTCGGCGTATATTTCTCACCTCAAGCAGAACTTCGCGTTTAGAGTTATTCCGAGTCTTTAAAAAACTTGCTCAAGAAAAAAGACAAGAAAATCATTAAAGAACAACGCTCTATTACTAGCATGCCAGAGTTGCTGCTATGGACGAAATGAGAACGATATCGGCCAAAATCCCAGATGAAGTCTACAAGGAAATGCTCTTGCGAATTCCAGAAGGCGATAGAAGCCTCTTCATTCGGGACGCGATTGCGGAGAAACTGCAGAAAACGCCTAAGCCTGACAGGATTTTTGAACTTGAGCAGCGACTTGACAGAATGTGGGACGAGTTCTCTCAAGTGAAGAAATACCTTGTGGACTTGGAACTACTCACCTATGGGCAGGAGAAAACGAACCCGCACAAGTTTGCCACAGACGAAACGGATCGCAAGCTCATTGACTACCTTGTGCACTACAAAGGCGCAACCACACCTGAGATTGCGAAGTATCTAGAAACAAACAGATGGCTCGTCTTGAATAGACTCAGGAAAATTCAGAAACTTTCTGAGACACAGCTCGGCAAATCTATCATAGACTACCACGCAGGAGAAAAGTCAGGCAAGAAAAAAGCTTGGTGGATAAACGAGGAATTGATCGAAACGCAGTAGAAGAATATAGTCTCAGAATACTGCTGTTCTCTTCTTCAGGTCTTACCGTAACAATTAATTCTAGTTGCGATCAACTCTGTTTTGGGCCCGTAGCCCAGTCAGGATTAAGGCGTCGAATCCTCCTTGAAAAGGATGCGCAAGCCTCCGGACACTAATAAGAGTGGAAGAGAGCCGGAGAACGGGGGTTCAAATCCCCCCGGGCCCGCCAGGTTTTCAACGGTTCCATAAACTCTTAGGGGCTTGAATGGGGGTTGGGGAGGTTTGTTAACTAAAGGGCTTTTGATGGCTTATCGGAAAAATCGGCAGAACCAGAGTCAAAACCCTTTTTGCGGTAGCAACGATATTTTTAACAGCCCTTCTAATTGACTATATTCTGGGCCTATCCATGATTGAATTATGGCAGAAGCCTCTTGGCTTTCTGAACTTTTAAATAGAACCTATAAGTTAACAGACGATTATGCCACTGCCAACTAGATGGTCATATTTTACCAAAGACTATGTCACAAGAGAAGGCAACGAATATGGAGTTTATGAACTCGGAAATGATTCTGGCATTCTCTACATCGGTGAAGGTCAAGTCTACACTAGACTCGTGTGCCATTTTCCACAAGGTTCAGAACCTGTAGTTGGGGCATCATACTACAGGGTTGAATACACTCGCGGAAAGGATCGTGCTGTGCAGAGACAGAACGCTGAGCTAGACGCTTACTACAGAGCAAATGGACGCTATCCTAGTTTCAATACTCGCAAAGGGTAGACAATAGCATATTTCACTTTGAGACATCATATCCCTTAAGCGAACAGTATCTCTTTTCAGCAAACATGTTAGCTTAGTTTAAAGGTTTCAGGTTCATCCTTCTTCAGAATTGACCCCAACTCTTTCGGATCAAGATTTTCCACGAGTCTGGCTATTTCCTTCTGGGCTGATTTCAGATGTTTCTGCAGCATCGTCCTGTCTCTGTATACGGTTCCAGCCAACGGGCATATCGTCTCTTTCTTTATGAACAATTCTGTCTTCCCTGTTTTCCTATCTAAGTCGAACGTTATCGGTCCAGCCACGCATGTTTCAGGCTTCACAACATGAATCATACACTTCCGTGTCTTCATATCATGAAAAACACAATAGCCTTCCTCATTCTCCCGCGGGAAAACATAATCTTCTTCGGCAAACGCGTTCACAATAGTGATCTTTCGCCTTTTCAAATACTCCTCAATAATCCTTCTCCGCTCCCTCGTTATCGGCGGTCTTGTGCCATGACAACAGTCATAGTTGGTCTTGCACATACTGCACACCTCAAAAAAGTTGCTCTGCCTCTCCGCCTCGCTCTTTCGTGGCACAGAAAATTCTCTCCTAATGCGCTTTCAGAAGTATGGTTCATTATCGATGAGGCTTCTTATAAGTTTCGAAAAAACATCCACGACAGCATCTCCGAAATCCGTCTTCTGACTTCTACTCTTTACCCTTTCACGTATGACCTCGGATAAACTCCCATGCTGAATCCTCTTTTCAATCAGCGGTAAGTATTTCTTTTCTTCTTCAGTCGCATTTTCCCATGCAACCCTCAGAAAACTTTTGCAGACCTGCCGAGCCGTAGGACCCTGCGGATGCTGAACCCTCGCATCAAGCCCATCCCTTACAATCGCATCGTAGTCTTTCACAAAAACCTCCTGAGACAGAAACTCCGCCTTTTCCGCCATCAACCCTCTCGCCAAAGCTCTAATAAAGCAGCTCAAAGCCACATCAGACTTAACACATTCCTGCTCGTCCATCACTCGAATTTCAAGAGCCCGTCGATCAAAACGAAAAATCACCCCGCGAGAGTTAATCCACTCCCTATTCACAATAACCGAATCAGCGCCAGCCCAAACCAAATCCGATGAGTATCTTCCAATGATTTCCTGTCGGTATTGCAGAAAAGAGGAAACATACTCGGGCACCACTTCTCCGGCGACAGATGGAACTTCCTTCTGGTTAAGCACATAGAAATGCAGTCTGTTATCAACGTCTTTCCCGAAGTGTCCTTCATAAATGGGCGAAGAGGCTGCAATTGCAGGCAGATAAGCACAGACATTCGCCAAGTGATTATGCAACAAAACGCCTTTTATCTCATTGGAATATGGCAGGTTTAGCTGAAAACCTTGGATATTAAGCCACCCGTGCTGTTTAAGATTGAAGACTCTGTCCATGGCTTGATAGAACTTCCTGTCACGATGCGGCCAAACACCAGTTTCCCCCAACCTAAGCAAAGGATGCATGCCTGTCCCGAGAAAACTTGCTCTATACTTGCGTTGGAGAAAGTCGTGCATTGTCAATACTGCTTGATGCATTGTTTCCTCAAATTCGATGGGCGATTTGAACGGTTCATTTGGCTTGATCTCCATGACATGCATTTGAAGCTCTTTCCCAAAAGTGAAACAGGGCTGTTCAACGAAGTTGACGATACGACCGTGATAATCCTTGATAATCCTGTCAACGATAGGCAGCGCTTTGAGTTCATCATTCACTATGGAAAATTCGTGTTCAGGTCCAAGCACTTCTAAGGTTTTGTACGTGTTCGTTCCTCTTTCGCTCAGAAGGTCTTCTGAAATTTGAATATAAACGTACAGTTAATCTTAAATATTGAAGCTGCAATACCGAAGTTTCAATCACTTGGTGTCAAATGCGTGCTGGTTGTCTCAAACATCAGCCTAAAGACGAACCTGCCAACAATGAAGCCGGCAGCGTTCCTAAAATCATCAACAAAAGACTTCATCCTCAACATCAATAGCGATTATCGCTACCTGAAAACGGGATATTACGTGTCCATGCATGCTGAAGTTTTGGGCGACGCAGTCATACCTTCCAGCAGAAGCATAATAGACGCCAACAGAACCCCAATACTCCTACTCAAAGCATCAAGAGCGGGCATTCCAACCCTGCCCTACTTGGTGACGGACTCTGTGAGGCAAATCATGCATGAACTCGATTTTCCAGTCGTCATATTCAGCGTAAACCCGTTCAGTTACGATGGATATGGAACTGCAAGGAACAGAAGCGGACTCTACAGAGCAGTCAAGAGCCTGAGTATGCACTACAAATTCGCCGTATGCGCCCAGCCGCTCAAAGGCGAAATGATCTCTTTCAAATCCGTCTTTGGAAAATGTGAAGCTGACAAAGATCTTGGAGCCATTTCGCAGAAAGTTTACGAGACTTTCAGAATTCCACTCTGCAAGCTGCACGTTCAACGCACTGGCAACTCAACTTACTTGTGCGGACTTCAACCGCTCAGAAGAGACGAAATATCATTCTATGACTTGGAAGCAATATCTGGAGAGATATCTGAGATGTCCAAGACTGGTGACCACATAGTTGGCTAAGATCGCATGCTTCGTTGAGAAATATAATTTTACAGATCCAAGGGAAGAACAGGCACTTCAGAGATTCAAACTCACAGCAGAAAACATGGGCCACCAGTTCGGTTACATGTTCAGACAAAACATCCCAGAAATCCCCAAATACGACGCGGTCTTCATCAGAGCCACCACTGACCCTCTTTTCACGGCTTACGTTGTCTCAAGAACCGCAGCTGAACTGGGCCTGAAGGTGGTTGACGACCCTGACTCCATCCAGATCTGTGGAAACAAAATCCATCAGTACGACCTCTTCAAGAAAAACAGCACCCCATTCATCCCAACAGTCTTCATAAACAAAGACGATCTACACCACAAGAGAATATCAGAAATCTTCAGTCAACTAGGCAAGCCCGTCGTGCTCAAGGCACCATACACGAGCTTCTCGCGTTACGTGGAGAAAGCCGCCTGCGAAACGAGCTTCCGCGAAGTGGCCAAAAGGTTCCTCAGAAAATCCGACGTTCTCGCTGTACAGCAGTTTATGCCAACAGCCTTTGACTGGAGAGTCGGTGTCCTAAACGGCAAAGTTCTGTACGTGTGCAAGTACATGATCCCAAAGGGCAGATGGAAACACGGCGCGAAGATGCGAGGCAAGCCAACTTTCATATGGGGCAGGACAGTGTCGCTCAAAAGAGAAAATGCACCGCTAGCCCTGAAGGAATTAGCTTTGAAAGCGTGCAGCGCAATTGGCCACGGACTGTACGGAGTAGACATTAAGGAATTCAGCGGCGAATACGTTGTTGTGGAGGTCAACGACAATCCGAGCATTTACGCTGGTTACGAGGACTTGCGAGACAAGGACGTTTACGGAAAAATCATCGAGTATCTTGTTGACTAGCTTCTGACACCGCTTTTCTGGTTTGGAGAATGGAGAATACCGAGAGAACTCCATTTTAGAATCATGAAAACCGTTAGAAGCCACGGATTAACCCTTATATCTGCAAGTTTTCATGTTTGATGGAAAAAGGGCAATCCATGGGAGCAATGAACTTTCTTAGACGACAGGTATCTCCGCTGATTGATTTCTTGAGGCGGGAGTTCGGGTTCGTCTCAGGCAACTATCGAATTCTCATAATAAGTTGGGTAATAATGGACATCGCCATGGAAACACCGGTCCCTTACTACCAGCCGTACGTTCAAGCCCTCGGCGGACAAGAGTTTCCAATGGCACTCGGAATCATTGGCTGTACAAATTTCTTAGCAATGGCCGCTGTGGCATTTCCAGGCGGCTACCTTGCTGACAAGTATGGAAGACGTTGGCTTATCACAACCATGACTTTCGGGATGGCCTTTTCCTACCTATTCTTTGCACTTGCTCCGAGTTGGCACTTCATCCTGATAGGAACGACCATACAAGGGCTTTGTCTCATATATCAACCAGCTCTATTTGCAATGGTTCAAGACTCACTTCCTCCCGAACGTAGAGGAGTGGGCACTTCACTGATCCAGATGATTCACGGGACGTTCAATACGCCAGGTCCCGTAATCGGGGGACTTCTTCTGCTGGCCTTTGGGCTAATTCTCGGCATGAGAATAGTCTACGTTTTCGTAATGATTCTCTTTCTTATCGCCGCGGTTTGGAGACTTAGGCTAAAAGAAACCATAGACACCGCTGACCCGATCCGCTTCAGATACTTCATCTCTTCATATCCTCAGGCCTTCAGAGAATGCTGTATCAATGTCTGGAAAACCGTTCCTCGATCAGTGTTATGGCTATTTGCAGTTCAGATCATTTTGATGTTTGCGAATGCGCAAATCAACGTGATCAACGCAATATATGCGATTGATCAGCTTGGAATTCCCGAGGAACTCTGGTGGGTTACGTACATTCCTCTCCTGCTAACAATGATCGTGGCTTCCTTTCCCATTGGAAAAACGATTGACCGATTTGGACCCCGAATTCCACTTATGCTAGGACCAATTGCTCTTGCCACATCTTCATTTCTGTTCGCCCAAGGCAACTTCTTCACAGTCATGATTTCGATGTGCCTCAACGGACTGGTTTTCCTATTGGTCATGTCCTCAGCAATGACTCTTACGGCGGCGCTGGTGGACCCTGAAAACAGAGGAAAAGTGAGAGGATTCCTCAACTTCATGGGCTACGTCTTCACGGCCGTCGGTATGCTACTGGGCAACTTCTTCTACGTCCTGTATCCGCCGCTGCCATTTTACGTGGCTATGGCACTGACGATCCCAATGGTTCTCATAATAGCATTCCGAATACATGAATCCAAAAACGGACCACCATAAGAGAATTATATGCTAAGGGCGATAAGGCTTCGACAGCTATTTATCTTCACATTGGCAAATCTGTTATGATTGATCCGGAGGTACGATACTTGAAGCTGAAAGACACTGTTGAGGACTACGTGTTTTCCAAGGAGATGTCAGTTGATGAGCTTGTCATGCAAATGGAAAAGGCATGGGGGTTTACGGCTGGAAAACTGGCGGTAGGCATTGGAATTCTTGAAAACATGATCAAAGAACGCGAATGCGTCAAGTTTCTTTCCTTTACAGGCAACTTGGTCGCCACGGGAACACGCGGAGCAATAAGAGAACTGGTGAAACGCAAACTCGTCGACGTCATAGTCACGACGTGCGGCGCGCTAGACCACGATGTCGCAAGATGCTGGAAAGATTACTACAAGGGCTCATTCGTCATGAATGACGCCAGACTACGGAATGAAGGCATAAACCGTCTTGGCAATGTACTGGTTCCGAACGACAGTTACGGCACGATAATTGAAAAGAAAATGCAGACACTGCTGGAGAGCTTGTGGAATGAGAACATGAAAGAAGTCTCAAGTAGCCAAATGTGCCGTGAAATGGGCAAACGCATCTGCAACCAGACCAGCATACTCTACTGGGCAGCCCACAACAAAATACCCGTTTACGTGCCTGGAATAACTGATGGCGCAGTCGGCTATCAAACCTGGCTCTTCTCACAAGACCACAACTTCAAACTCAACCTACTCAAAGACTCGGGCGAACTCAGCGACATCGTTTACACAGCAAAGAAAACAGGGGCGCTCATAGTCGGCGGCGGAATCTCCAAACACCACACAATATGGTGGAACCAGTTCAAGGACGGACTAGACTACGCTGTCTACATAAGCACCGCCGACGAGTGGGACGGAAGCCTTTCGGGTGCAAGACCCAGAGAAGCAGTTTCATGGGGAAAAATAAGCCAAAAGGCAAAGCGGATAATGATAGAAGGCGACGCATCTCTGATCCTGCCAATAATCACCAGTTCTCTAATAAGCAGAGTTGGAAAAAGGAAGACCTAAGAAAGCCCTTCAAACAGCCACGACAAATCCGGCGCTTTCCGTTTGAAAGCCACTCTCTCGTTCAAAGCATGCGTTATCAGCGGCAGCGCGATGGTCGCGTCACAATAGCACACTGCTCTTTTACCTTCAATGTCGATTTTGCCCCAGCTTATCGCTTCCTCCAGCGTGCATCCGGATAGACCGCCCCATTGAGGCGAATCAGTCGTAATCTGGATCGCATAGCGGTGTGGATAGTAGTACTCTTTCAAGCCTTTCCGCACGTGCCCCTTTCTTCCGGGAACCCCTTCGTCCATCGTCTTAGGCGACACTGATATGGCAAGGAGTTGTGTGAAGTCTTTCGGAACCCCGCCACCGATGTATATGACGCCGACCTCTTTGGTCTTCTCCCCTATGCCTACGAACTGGTCAAACTCTTTGACGCTGTCCAGCATAATTGGGTGCCCTTGGTTTTTGGCCATGAGAAAGGTTTCGCCGTAAGCACTATCAGCTATTGCCGGGCAGAACACAGGCACCGCGTTAGCAGCTGCCGTGGCAACTATGCTAGGGATTTTCTTCTTGTGTAGCCATTTTCCGAAAAGGTACAGCAACTCTGCCGAAGTGTAGGGGTAGTTCTTTTTCATAGTCATGAGAAAATCGGTCACGAGCAACTCCATTTCTCGGTAGTCAGTCTCTTTTCCATAAACGTCGTAGTATCTGTTCACGTCGTCTTTCAGGAGTTGCTGGTCATCTACTTGGTGCGAGCCCTGCCAATAGCCAAAGCCCATTGCATCGACAAGATCTTCTGAAACGTTGGCACCTGTGGAGACGAGAACGTCTATGTAACGATTTTTGATAAGCCAGTTGATCATCTTCCATTGGCCCGCTGTGCTCATTGAGCCGGCAAAACCCATTATTATCGTCAGGTCTTTTTCTTTGAGCATGGCTTCCCAGACATCAACAGCTTCCCCGAGTTTTCTTCCCTGATAAGCTGTTTTGCCCATCTCGGCCAAAAGCTGAGAAACGCTCTTCTTCTTGACACCAATCGCTTCGACTTTCTTCCTGAAGTACGGGCTTGCCATATCAGTGTCCTTCTTGTCTCGTTTACATCGAGAGTGCAGTATAAGAGATTTTTGATAACGGACAAAAAATCAAAGCGACATTCAACAAGCCTTCCACCGTTTAATCTGATGGGACTTTTCTGGAGTAAAAATATTTATCAGAAGTTCACAAGCCTTAAGGATGTTCTTAGAATTCAATTAGGAGAACTCAGGAGACATATCCGCTTGCAGACCATATACAAGGCAGTACTTGTTCTAGCTGTAGGGTTAACCTTGATATATGCCGTCCAAGGTTTCTATACAGACTTCATGAGCCCCTTTTCCAACGCGATTTCTCCGCTCATCGCTTGCTTGACGGTGATTTCTTCAGCCCTTGCGTTACGCAAGTATGAACCGAAGATGAACAGGTTTTCGCTCGTTTGGGTCTGTCTCACAGGGGGTATGATGCTTTGGTTCTTAGGGGAACTGAGCTGGGCAACCTACGCTTTTGCCCTCAACGTAGAAATACCCTATCCCTCGATTGCAGATATATTCTGGCTAAGCGGCTACATCCCACTCTTCATAGCATTGCTTGTCTACTGCAGGCTCTTCGCCTCGGCACTCTCCAGAAGAACGATAAGCATAATCGCCATGGCAATAATCATCCTAAGCCTTATTGTTTCAGTCGCCCTGATAATCCCAATCATAGGAGTTGAAGAAGACCCCACTACTTTCATCATAGACCTTGCCTATCCTCTGCTCGATCTCGCACTATTGTCAACGGCATTAGTGGGACTCGCAGTTTTTCAAAAGGGGACTCTGGGCAAATCTTGGCTACTAATCATCTTAGGAATCCTATCAAATGCTGCGGGGGACATGATATTCAGCTACACGACCGCCCAAGGTACATATTATAATGGTCATCCCAGCGACATGCTGTTTATCTATGGGTACCTGCTTTTCATGTTAGCTTTCTATATCCACACGAAAGAGTTGTAAGGAGAATCAAGAGATTGCCTCTAGACGAAAAACAGGCAAGGCAAGTCCTGATCGAAGCAGTAGATCAGGGACTAATCAGCCTCGGTGAGAGTGGAAGAAAGGCAATCTATTTTCACCTTCAAAACATAGCGTCTCTGGTGAGAGAGGATATCCCAGAGAATCTTGAGACGTTGGAAAGGGGCCTGGAGAAGATCTTCGGAGCAGGCGCCCAAATGATTGAGATGGCGATAATCAGAAGCCTGTATCAGAAACTCGACATAAGATACGAACAGAAGAAAATCAGCGGCTTCGTCAGAGGCGTAAACGAAGCATTCAAAATGGCCAATGTACAACATTGAAAAGCATAACCGTCGTGTTGCCCTGCTAGATTTGAGTTTTCGATGATACTAGTTATCACTCATGAACGTCAAGATCGCCTCTCCCGCAAGAGAGGATTTGGAAAGGCTGATTGACATCTACAGCGCGCCCCGTCTTTACCACACGAAAGAAGAAGCCGCCAAATATGTGAAACAGTTCCACGACTATCACTATATAAAAGTCGTGAAGCTAAACGATGCTTTGGCGGGTATGTTGACTTGGCGAGTTGAAAGCGAAAAGCATCATGGAATAATGATAATAGACGATCTCTGGATCAAGGAGAGGTTCAGGCAAAGAGGCTTGGGGCGGAAGCTGTTAAAGGCTTCGATTGAAGATGCTGAAGGTGTATTTCGCAAGGCTGGTTTTGTACTAAGGAAGGTCATGTTGACAACAACGGAAGATAATGCCCCGGCCAGAAGACTTTACGAGAAGTTGGGCTTTCTGAAATCTGCGGTTCTCGAAGGGCTATATGGCAAAGGTGAGAATGAATTAGTCTACATTCTAACTCTAAACCCTTAAGCGCCACAAACGTTTCTGAGACTAGAGGTGTGAGCACTTGGGAATATCAGGACACGAATTGGCAAAGATTATAGATTCCACGAATGTCAAGATGACGGCCACCGAAGATGAAATCGAAAACCTCTGCCAGGACGCAATAGCCTATGGTTTCGGTTGCGTTTGCGTCAATCCTGTTTGGGTTAAGCGTGCTGCATTGATCCTGAAAGACTCGAAAGCCAGAGTCTCTTCTACGGTAGGCTTTCCTTTCGGAGCTTCGATAACTGAAATCAAAGCCATGGAAGCGCTTAGGGCCGTTGAAGATGGAGCGAAAGAGTTGGACATGGTTGTGAACATGAGCCTGCTCAAATCTGCAGCCTATAAGGCTGTCAAACGCGACATTACCACTGTCGTCGATATCAAACGTCTAGACCGAAGCATAATCGTTAAGGTGATTATCGAAACGGCTCATCTGACCAAGGAGGAAAAGGTAGTGGCATGTAGCCTCGCAAAAGAAGCAAAAGCAGATTTCGTGAAGACCTCAACTGGCTTCTTTGGCCTTGGAGCAACAGCCGAAGACGTTAGGTTAATGCGTGAGACCGTTGGCAAGGACATGGGTGTTAAGGCGGCCGGTGGAATAAGGACCTATGCAGACGCACTGCGAATGATCGAGGCCGGCGCGAACAGAATTGGAACAAGCGTTGCTGTCGAGATAATCAAGGAAGCACTAGAACCGTAAGACGCTTTGATGCACAAATTGATTGAGCCGCAAAACCTTTAGTATTATGTTGCCGTAAATGATTTCTCAGGGTGTGTATTGTCACATTTTTTCTGGTGCAAAGACGCCTATGAGGTTGAGGGCGTTTCTGAGCACTATTCTCAAAGCGTCAGTCAAGGCAAGTCTTGCGTCGCTGAGCTCTGGCGGTTCAGCTCTTATCACGGGCAAAGCGTTGTAGAACGTGTTGAATCTGTCAGCCAATGCGTTCGCATAATCAGCCACCATGCTTGGCTTAAGGTACTCGGTTGCTTCGACAAAAGTGTCTGGCCAGCTTGCAAGAGCTAGCACTATCTCTTTTTCTAGCTTGTCTGTGAGCAGTTCATAGGCTGGTTTTGTGGGTTTCTTGCCTGCTTTGCGGAGGATGCTGCAGGCTCTTGCGTGCGTATACTGTATGTACGGGGCGCTGTTTCTTTCAAAGTTGAGCACTCTCTCCCACGTGAACATGACAGGTTTTGAAGCGTCAACCTCCACAAGGGCATAACGCACTGCTCCAATGCCGACAAAGTTTGCAATATCCTGTTTTTCTTTCTTAGAGAGTTGTGGGGAACGCTTCGAAACCTCTTCGAAAGCTCGATTGACCGCTTCGTCCATGACTTCGTCGAATGTGATGTATCTGCCGCGCCGGCTGCTCATCTTGTAGCCCGGTAGACTGACCAGGTTGTATGCGAAGTGTACGAGGTTGTCAGCATACTTGTCAAAGCCTAAAGCATAGAGGGCTATCTTCAACTGTAGCTGCGCAAGGCTTTGTTCCATACCGATAATGTTGATGACCTTGTCAGCACGTTTAAACTTCCACAGATGATATGCGATATCTCGTGTCGTGTACAGTGTTGTGCCATCTGAACGGGCAAGCGTGAGCGAAGGAATCTCGTGTTCTTCTCTCAAACCGAGCTTCGTCTTCAAGTCAAGTTTCCTTGCGACGCCTTCAGCGTCAAATTCCAGAACGCCGTTTTCCATGAAAACGAAGGGGGATTTCTTGAGCTTTTGGAGTACTTCGGTTACGTGCCCACCTGAGACGAAGCCGCTTTCCCAGTCCCATGAGTCGTAGGAAACCCCTATACGGTTCAGAGTTTGTTTGAAGCCGTCAAAGCACAGTTCGCTTACTTGGCGCACGAGCTTCTTTGCTTTTGGTTCTCCTTCTTCGTAGGCTTTGTTGAGCTTGTTGATGGAATTTTCTGGGTCTTTGTCTTGGTTTATCTTGTCTAGAAGTTCTTCGAATAGTTGTGGGTATTTGCCTTGTAGTTCTGCGGAAATTGAGACCCATTCGTCTAGCTCTTTGTTGATTTTGCTGATCTCGTCTTCGGCATTGACTGTTTTGGCGCGTTTCAGTTCTCGTTTTAGGCGGTTGATTTCTATCAGGCAACTGGTTATTGTGTAGATCTTGCCTATGAAGTGGTCTGGCTTGCTGTCGGGTTTGGGTCTGCCGAGCTTGTCGTAGCCGTAGGCTATTACAGACGTTTGTCTTCCAACGTCGTCGATGTAGTAGTGCGTCTTGACGGTGTGACCTCGAGTTCTTGATAGTCTGGCTATAGTGTCGCCTAGCATGGGGTTTCGGGCTTGTCCGATGTGTATTGGATGAAGTGGATTGACGCTTGTGTGTTCAATGATTACTTTTAGAGGTTTGTCCGTTTTGACAAAACCATAGTCTGTGTCTAGCTGGGTTGCAGATCCCAAGGTAATAGCGGCGAGCTTTGAAAAGTTGACGTGGAAGTTCACGTATCCGGCGCCTGCTGGTTCAACGCGTTCGATCAGATTGAAACGGGATTTGTTGATGCTCTTTATTAGGAGTTTCGCCGGCTCTACGGGTTTCTTGGCGAGCTGTTTAGCTAACTCAAAACAGAGTGAAGAGGCAAGTTGACCGTATTCCGGAATTGTCGGCTTCTCGAAAGCAAGGTCGGCAACTTCGATATCAGGGAAGGTCTTCCCCAAAGCCTCAGCTAGAGCTTTTCCGCATTCTTGGCGGAACTCGGCAAACGGGTTCACTGAAGCCATGCTGATTTTGTCCTTCTGTTCTCCATGCGAGCCTCTATCTGTTAAAGGGAAGTTATATTTTAATCTGAAAACAGTAGCTTAGCGTTTGTGGAAGCCATGCTGACAAAAATCGTCTTTTCGGAGAAGTGCCTTGGATATGGGCAGTTGCATATCGAAGGACCTGAGAGAGTGAGAAAGACCTTTGAAATCCTGAAAGAGAAAGGCTACGAATTTGTTGAACCAAAGCTTGCCTCGGAGGAAGATATTCTGCGGGCACACGATGACGAGTACGTTTGGGCTTTGAAGAAGAGCATGGTGGAAGATCCAGACACGCCTGCTTATGAAAACATCTACGAGTTTGCACGGCTCTCTGCCGGCGGAGCCATCCAGGCCGCTGAGATTCACGGGTTTTCTATTATGCGGCCGCCAGGGCATCATGCCGGAAGAGCAGGGGCTGCTTTGGGCGCGTACACGCGAGGCTTCTGCTATTTGAACAACATTGCAATCGCGGTGAAGCATCTTGGCAAGCCTACGCTGATATTGGACATTGACGGACACCATGGAAATGGAACAGAGGAGATTTTCATGGAAGACGAGAAAGTAACCTATGTTTCTTTGCATAGGCACCCGAATTATCCTGGCACAGGCACGTTTTCTGAGGGCAATTGCATGAACTATCCGTTGCCGCCTGACTGCGGAGATGAGGTTTATTTGAAGACTCTGGACAAGGCTCTGGGTTTGTTGAATATGGAAATGTTTGACCTTGTCGCCGTGTCGGCAGGATTCGATCAACATGCCGGTGACTTGGCTTCGCTTGGCTTGACGGACGAGTGCTATAGCCACATAGGAAAACGCATTGGCGCTATGAAGAAACCAGCTTTCTTCGTGTTAGAAGGAGGATATAACGGCGAGAACGTGGGAAAAAACATAGATAAGCTACTGAAAGGAATGGAACACAAGGGCTTCAAGGTCCACAAGGACTGAAAGGTGAAAACGGAACTCAAGGACCGCCCGGAAATGTGCAAGAACTCCTACTGGTCGTAGTTTTTCCCACTGCCACTTCCATTCTAGCTATATGCGTCGCTGTCATAGCTCTACTTAAGAAAAGGACACCAAACTAACAAACCTTCTTCCCTTTTTTCTTTTCAAGGGTTAAACTATTTTCTGATTCGTATTTTCCTGCTTTTGATAAGTAGTTATAACCGCTACAGATGCTAGGATGATTACGGCTGCCAATATGTTTCTTGTTGTTATCGGCTCGTTCGCCAATGCCCAGCCTAAAAACATGGCAACGATCGGGTTAACATAAGCATAAGTCGAAACTCTAGTGGTCGAAGCCACTTTCAGTATCCAGATATAACAAGTAAATCCCACGAGTGCCCCAAACACTACAAGATAAACCCAAGCAATCAACGAACGCATGGAAACCAGATCCAAACGTACTCTGCCCCATTCGCCAGTAGCCAAACTTGCTGTCAACAGAAGCACGCCACCTGCAACCATCTCCAACCCCGTACCCAGCAATCCTAAGCCGCCAAACTTGCGGGAACGAGAAAACAGCGAACCATTAGCCCATAGGAAAGCTCCGAACACAAGGATAGCCGCTCCAGCAATGTCAACACTGCTCGCTCCTAAACTCTCGAATCCGCCTGCCAGCAAAACGACACCAGTAAACCCTAGAACCAAACCAGCCCCAACTCTCAAGTCAGGCTTTTGCTTGGTCCACACCCAATTAGAAAACGCCATCCACAAAGGCACAGTCGCGACAAGCAAACTCGTCAAACCCGAAGGAACCCACTGCTCTGCCCAAACAACCGCACCATGACCACCCAACAACATCAGCCCACCAACCACAAACGCACGACCCCAATCACCCCTAGACTCCTGCACCGAACCTCGCAACCTACACCAGACATACAGAATTGCTCCCGCAAGCACAAAACGGGTCCCAGCCATGAAAAACGGCGGCAAAGACTCCTCGACAATTCTGATAGCCAAATACGTGGAACCCCAAATTATGTAGACGGCCAAGAACGCCAAACCCACTCGAACCCGCAAACTCAACGTATCAACATCCATCATAGAGAAACAAACCATAAACAACAGCAGCGATTTAGCATTTTGCCTATCTGACCAATCATGCTAACAAGTCATCAGTAGGCTCCTCAAAATACGGCGGAAACACCCACCTTCCAGCAAACCTGAACTCGTTAACAAAAACCAACCTGTCCTCGTCTAGCCAAGCGCACGAAGAACGATGAACATTGTCAAACTTCACGGATGCATCTAAATCAACAAATCTCGCCAAAACAGAATGCAAAGTCTCATGTTCCAAAACGCTCAGCAAACTGTAAACCGTGAAAAGCCCCTGACGCCTATGCTAGTACACATTGATCACGTCAAGCTCCCAACTGTCAACCCAACCGCTACCCAAGAAATCCCGACGCCTAGGATTCTTCAGAATCTGCCTTTCCGTCGGAACCCTAACATCAACCATAAGAGAACCATCTAGTTCAGCCATCCTACTTTGCCTTCGCACCGCGTCTATAAACACCCAAGAATGAAAACTAGAGCTGATGTCATATATAGAAGAGGGGCTAGAACCACTGACCGCTTCAGTGCAAGAACATGAATTGGCGGGCCCGTTGGGATTTGAACCCAAGATCCCCGGCTCCGCAGGCCAGTGTCCTAATCCGTTCCAGTCATGTGGTGCTCAGGACACCCCCCGTAGCCCCAGACATGATTACTAGACGACGAGCCCAAACCACAAACATCCTAAGAGGAGAGAAGATAATAAACACTCTCCTAGCACTGAAACTAAGCGGAAAACACGACAACACAATTTTAACAGTCTCGCAGAAACTTAACCAAATAGCACGACACGCAGACTTGCTAAACCCACAAGACGTAATGACATACATATCAAACCTCAAAGCAGTCAACGTAACAAAACTGAAAATGTGCAACTGCTATGAATATTTCTGCAAAAACAATGGAATCCCCTACAAGAAGCCAAAATACGCAATAGTCGAGACCATACCGATAATTCCCACAACGGCAAACGTAACCAAGATAATAAGTGCAAGCACACGCAGGTACGCCACAATCTTCACCATCCTAGAAGAAACAGGACTTGAAGGCCAAGAACTAGCAACCACCAACAGAAAAGACATAGACGCAGAACAAGGAATAATCAACGCTCAAGGGTGCAAAGGACACAACTCACGCTCATTCAAACTAAAGCCAAAAACAGCCGACTTGCTACGTATCTACTTACACCGATACACAGCAGAAAAACCGTTTCCACACCCTAAACGCATGGGTGAAATATGGAGAAAAACCCGCAATCGGTTAGCCAATAAACTCAATGAACCACAGCTAAAAGCTATTCCTCTCCGCAACCTAAGACACCACTACGCAACTATGATGTATGACAAAACCAAAGACATACTACTCGTTAAACAACTACTCGGACACAAGAAAATCGAAACAACCATGTTCTATACGCAACTCATAGCTCTTACCGAAGAAGACGAATACACAGTAAAAACCGCTACCAACATCAAAGAAGCCACCGATCTACTAGAACATGGATTCACGTATATACAAGACATAGACGGAATCAAGCTATACCGAAAACGCAAATAGCACAAAAACGACCCTCTTTTTATATCAGCCAAGACCGCAACTTGTTCGTGTCGCTACGCTCCACTCACTACAACACAAACAGAACAACAACAAAAAACGAATGACACTCCGAGAAACCCCGACGATATCCAATCAATACGCAAAACGGAACAAGACCCGCGCTAGAAAGCTACTAGAGACTGGTTTCGAGTTCATCTGCCCCCATGGAAATGTTATGCTCTTCAGAAAACGCAAGTAGGTTTTTTAAGAGCGCGTTATACTAGCGAAAGCAAGCAAAGTGACAAAGGAAAACGCCGTAACTTCTTCAAGATGATGAAACAATGAGAGACTTGATATGAAACGAAGTTTAATCAAACAACATACAAGTGCGATCATCAAGGGATTTATAACTGAAGCAAAAGCTGTTAAGAATCTTGATAATAAAACACAAAAAGGCCGATTGATAGAACTTTTCACGTCAAAGATTCTGGCAAAGTTCCTCACCAACCAGTTTGGTATGGGAACAGGAGTAATAGTGAATCTACATGGGGATCAGAGTAAGCAAATTGACATCATCATCTATGACAATAGAATATTGCCTCCATTTATTGAAGAAGAAAAAGTGGGTGTTTATCCTGCGGAATGTGTGTTGGGAGTCGTAGAAGTCAGAAGCTGGATATCCAAGGAGATCATAAAGGAATATGCTGAGCGCGCGCGCAGATTGCGTCTAGACGTGTACAATCCAAATTCTGATTACTATCGGGATTATGATAAAATGCGCCCTTTCTACAGTCTTGTAGGATTTTAGGGCAAAGGAATTCCCAATCGCATGAGTCACAATGATATTTTCAAATGGATGAGTGATAATAGCAAACCGTTGTTCGGAGTATGTCTGTTTGGGAAATTCTCTTGGCTAAATCTGGCAATAGGAGGTTCTCTTAAAATGGTTGATAAGTATAACGAAGAGACAAAGGCTTTTGTTGCCGTATTACTCGATAATATTAGAACTATTTCTCAAACAAGGTATAACTATCTGTCCCATGTAAGTCATCGTGATTATTTAGGGATCTACATGCGAGACCAAGGTAGCGTATTTCTAGATTCTTGAAGCGCGCGCTGAGACAACAACGCAAAAAACCGAGCCGTTCCGCTCACGCCGATGACGCACAATCGGTACGCAAAGCCGCACAAAGAAACCATAAACAAAAACGACACACAAGCTAAAAACTACTCCCGCTCTCCCCACGCCCTCTCATCGCCAATGGCAGATGAGAGGATAGAAAGAACGAGTCAAGCACACACTACACAACAAAAATAGCACAAAACTCGGAACGCTGGACACCTGAGCTGAAGCAATAGCATCTCCATGCGTGCTGAAGCATCCTGAGAGGTTTCCAGCCGTCTTCCTACACCGACCACGAAACAATGAATGAATCAAAGAAAAGAAAATGTGAACTGTTAAAAACCGAATAACGCATCAGAACCAGATAGAAAGCAGAAACGAGAGACAAAATAGATACTGACAAGCTACGAACTTGTAACAGCTCACATTAAAATTTCTCTTCAAAAAGAGAAAGGATGGAACCAGAAAGAGAACAAACACACAACAACAAAAGGAGCGCGAAGGCGCACGATATAATCGCTAGGCTTTCTTTTCTATGATTATGCAACCGTCATCAACTGACATTAAAACTGTGTCGCCTTTCTTGAGGCTAAGGTGCTTGACTATTTCAACTGGAATCGTGACTTTGAGGCTTCTTCCAACCTGAACAACACTTATTTCAAACTTGATCGGCATCAACATACCCGATACCATGATATTCATAAGATATTCTTAAGTATAAGTATATTCCTCTAATATTATTAGGAATATCTCTGAGGTATTACAAAGGAGAAAGAGAGATGAGAAACCAAAACGACACCCTGCAACAACAGAAAAGAATAGTGGAAGAACTGAACGAGAAGATAATCAAGAACTTCTTAGACTTGATAGTTCTGAACGATTTGAGAACTAGACCGCTAGACGGCTATTCCTTCATAAGACTCATACATCTCAGGTATCGCCTACTCTTGAGCTCTGGAACAGTCTACTCGCTACTGTATTCAATTGAAAGAAAGGGACTCATAGAAGGAACATGGAGAGAGAGAAAACGAGTCTACAGCTTAACAGACAAAGGAAAACAAACCATTGAAGCCGTAACATCAGCACCCAGCCCAATAAAGGAATTTGTGAAAAGCCTACTCGCTGTCTAGAGACACAAAACCGACCACCCACTCCAAAATGCAAATCACCATACTGGAACAAACCACGAAGAAAGAGGTGAGAAAATGAACAAAGAAGAAGAAACAACTGATAAATTACTAAGCCCTAATGACCAGTGTCCTAATCCGTACTAGACTACGGGCCCCTAGAACGAGATTACTCTGCTCTTGCAATATAAACCCAGATGTCAAGGGAAAAATCGTCAACACTCTGCTGGATCTGAGAAAAATGGACTGGAAGAGCAGACAGTTGCGTGCACTCGTGTTCCTAGAATCTCTCTTTGACGCGATTACCCAAACCAGACTACAGCGATCATTGTAGTTTTCGTCAATGTTGCGACACATGACGCCAAGTTCGAAAACACAAAGTGGTCGGCAAGCAGTTTTCTTGGAACAAATAGTACGTCAACTTGCACGGACCTTAGGCTTAACCCCTTCAAAGGCTTGAACCCAAAGGTGAATAACAATCTGTTCTACCGAACATCAAATCCGATGTTGCCACGACATGGCGGAAGAACAACAACAGCGTTCCTGCAGGTGTTGTTCTACCAGATTAGAAATCGAAAGTCTCCATATCTTAGAGACAATGCGCCAGATAATCCAGCAAGGATTCTTTTCGATTCTTGCCGAACTATCCTTCTTCTAGTAGCTTTTGGTTTTTCCATGCTTGTTGTAAAGCATTGATAACGTTTTGTTTTCCCATCGCAAGCAGATAAGGTCCAAGCCTCGGCCCTTGCGGAACTCCCAACAGGATCATGTAAAGGGTCTTGAAGTAACTTCCAAGCTGTAGATCATGCTTCTTAGCTGCGTTGAAAATAGCGTTCTGCATCTTTTCAGGATCATCCTCAACCTTTAGCACTTCGACCAGTTCTGCTATTGCCTCCTTCTCAGCAAGGGAAAGGCTGACCGTGGTTTCTTTTATCTCCTCAAAATCCCCTATCCAGTTAGAAGCGTACTCAATCCGTTCCCTCAAGCCTTCATCAAGGATCTGGCTGTTCTGAAGATAACCATAGCTGCGCAGTTTTTCAGTAATATAGCCTTCGGCGCTGTCCCTAGGTGCCATCTTAACCAGAAAGGTCATCAGATTGTAAGGAACATGAACACTTGCCTTCTCAGGAGGCTTTAGCACACAGCAATATTCATACAGCCCTCGAAGCTTGGCAAGTTCCTTCTCGTCTTTAGTCTGCTTCCTTCCAAAGTAGACATCTTCCAAATCATCAAACTCATTCATGTAGGATGGAACATCAGTAACGTCCAGTGTACGCGTCCCCACAAATCGCTTGAGCATAAGCAGCAGTAACGATCGTGGCGAACCATAACGGAACCACACTTGTGGAGTGAAAACGTTCCCCGTAGATTTTGAAATCTTCTTGCCACTTTTGTCCAAAAACATTTCATACTGCACATGCGACGGTGGCTCAAAGTTCAGTATTTCGCGGCAGATTCTGTCATTTATCCGCACACTGTCAGCTATGTCCTTGCCATAAGCCTCAAACCGAACGTCAAGCGCCTTCCACCGCGCTGCAAACTCGCTCTTCCAAGTTAGCTTGCCCTGAGCCTTCGTGACATCAGATTCACCTTTGAAGCCGCACCCTTCGATCCATTTTCCCTTAATCTCCATACCTTCGCAGACGTAAAGCACCTTGTTCTCTTTCGGCACGTACTCCAGAGCCTTAGTCGTGTACAGCCGCCCACAGTTGCCGCACACCGCGAAGTACGGCAGAACCTCAGTGTACCGCTCCTGCCCTACTTCTTCCTTAACTATCTCCCCGACTCTTTGAGCACGCAAAAGCAGGGTTTTGATCTCGTCATTCAATACCCCTTTCTGATAAGTTTCTTTTGCAGACATGTAATGATAGTCTATTCCGCATTTGTCCAAGGCGTCAAGCAACAACGAACTCATGTGCTTACCATAACTCTCATGACACTCAAACGGGTCAGGAATAGCGGTAACAGGAGAACCCAGATACTTCTCCAGCGAATCAGGCAGTCCAAAGGGCACCTTACGCAAACCATCAGTATCATCACAGAAGGCAATCAGCTCCGAGTTGTAACCCTGATCACGCAATGCCAGAGTAACAGCAAAAGAACGCGCCGCGTCTCCCAAACTACCGATGTGCGGAAATCCAGAAGCACCCAAACCCATCTCCGTCCTGATAAGCTTCAAACTTCGGCCTAGTTTCTGCTCTCGCTCAACGATTTCCACAGCCATCTTATCGTACCAAGTACCACGGCCTATTGTCTTCTCACTCATAACTAAGCTAGCCTTCCGCAATACTAGATACATAGAGGATAGAAAAAGGTTTAGAAAAACGCAAACGCTACTTTCGCTTCATGGAAGCGGCAATCGCCATGCCAGCAACAGCCAGCAGTATCACAACCATAGAATAGTACCAGCCATAACCCCACAGAAACCATGCTCCGCCGATCGCTGCCAGCAGAAGACCCCACGAAACAGTGTTGAAAGACCCAAGCTCGTACTTCTGGGGCGCGGCGACCTTCATGCCAGCCAACACAACGACCCAAATGCCGGACAAAAGGAGGATCAGCGGCAGAATCAATGTCCAGTCGGTTATGATCTGCAGAGGCAGATAAAGAAGAATGCTGACTACGACGATTACCAGAAAGACGCCGAAGGACAGCAGACCACGTTCAGCCATTCTCAAACTGCTCCTTGCTAGATTTTCTCTCCGCACTCAGGACAGAACTTCGAAGACGACGGAATGGTCTTACCACACTTCGGACAAGCCATCGTAGCAGTCGACGGCGGCGTAATCGTGGTTCCGCACTCTGAGCAGAACTTCGACGTTGCAGGAATCTTCGCGCTACACTTCGGACAGATTACCAACGCAGCAGCCGGCGCCTGTGCCGGACCAGTTGGCGTCATGATCTGTGGAATCAGAACCATGCCCGTCCCTAAGCCCGCTCCAGATGACTTACCAAGCTCTTCGGCAGCCTTCTTCACCGTCTCCATGCGCAAGACTTCCTCAGGCGCCGCTTTGCCAGTGCGAAGCCAGAAAAGCCTCTCACGATACTCAGGTGTTGTGTCAATTCCTTCAAAGCGAAGATCGGTCAGTTCCAAGCCTAACCGTTTGAAATAGTCGGAAATGGCGTTCTTCACAACCACTGAGGTCTCGTCGAGCCTTGTGAAAACAGTCAGCAAATCATAATGTGACAACTCATCGATAATCTTCTCGTTCAGGAAGCCGCGCAGGAAATTGTCTACATCCTCAGTGGAGTAAGCCTGTTGCCCGCCCACAACTTCATTAACGAAAAGCTGTGGACTCTCGACTTTGAACCAGAAACCACCATACACTTTCAATGGTGCAAGTTCCGTAGTCTGCGCCTGTGCACCGTATTTTCCGGCAAAGACTTTTGTTGAGATAAATATGACCGTGGACTTGAACGGCTTCTCCTTATATCCAGCTAGACGCGAAAGTAAGCCCGTCAGCAAGGGCAAGTTCAAAGTCGTCAGAACATGTCTTCCAGCATTGAAAACATCTAAAGCCTTGCCATCTCTGAAGAACACTGCAACTTCGTATTCATGCACAATCAGTTGAGCACCCCAAGTGATTTCCTCGTCTGGATAGCGCCACAGAATGTCTTCTGAACCTGGGTTCTTCCATTCAATAACTTGCGGCATCTTAACTCACTCCTAAGATTACTTCTCCTCTCTTGTCAAAAACTTCCTCGAAAGCATCAACGGTTTCAGTCAAACTCCGCGTCAGCTGCTTGGTCTTGTCAAACGCCTGTTTGCCAATCTCTACCTTGAACGCATTGACTTCTTCAACGATCTTGTCAACTGCATCAACAAGCTGATTGTCAAATGCGATCATATTGTCAAGATCATCTTCTCCGACCTTTACAACGTCAAAGAAGCCAGCGTACCCATAAGAAGCATGATTCACTTTTTCAGTCACGCGATCAAACTTGGCCATAAGACGATCCATGTCACTCAAAACGTCAAACATACGACGATCAGACAGCTTTTGAAAAACCTCTTTCATGTTGTTCTTCGCCTGCGAAAGCTTCAGATATAGATGATTGCGGAGAAGCTTGTCAGAGTCTCTCCGCAACTCTTTCTCTTTGTAGCCATGAAAACCCGGAATCGCCGTCACTATGCGCTCAGAGAGCCGCATTTCGCTCTTGGCTTTTCCGTAATAGTCTTTCTTCTCATTCAAGTTTGGTTTCCTCACAATTTTGGTAGTTTTATAGAAGAAATAGGGTTGCTTTTAAAGTTTCTTTAACCCGCAGCAGGTTCAAAACCCAGACATGGGTATGTCGCCTTTTATCGCGGTTCCCGTTGCGCCATCAATGAGCAATTGGTATTCCTTGCCTTTATACTCATATTTCACGAACCATATTGGCGCATGCAAATAAACAACTTGCTTGACATCCATCTCGCTCTTGAACTCGATAATCTTGTCAACATCTTGCTGAATCAGAAAGCGGTGCTGTTCCTCAATCTGGTGCCTCGCAAGCTCAACAGCTCCATCACGATCAACTTCGCTGTTCAAGACTTTGGCGAAACCCTCAATCTTCCTGAAATCATAGAAAATCTTGCCCTCCAAGGGCACATTATATTCCTTCGTCGGAAACTCCGAGGCTTTCCTTGCTATCACAAGCCAATCATAGTTTTTCTCGATATGGCCATCTTTAACAACAGCAGGAGTTACGCGCTCAAAAATCCCCTTGTAAACACTTTTAACCTCAACTGACACAACCCAAAACGGCAAGTAAATCAGGTTCTTCTCCAGCAGTTTTGATTTTCTCGCAAGATCCTGAGGCTTGAGAAAGCTTTCCCGCATCCAATTCCTGATAGGCTCTTCAACCTGCACAGGGTCATACTGGTTAAGCAGCAACGAGTGCTCAAAGGTGTAGGCTTGGCCTGTCTCTATGACCACGGTGAAGCCGCAGTACTTGCACGTCGCCAACATTTCCCCAGGCTTGAAGGCTATCGGAGCACCGCAATGCGAGCATTTGATTTCATCAACAACCGACATTAGCCCTACGCCTTCTGCTTTTCCCGCTTCAGAATTTCCTTTGCCACAATAACACCTGACGCTGAAGCCTGAATCAATCCTCTTGTGACTCCAGCTCCATCACCGGCAGTAAATAGGTTGCGGATCTTGGTTTCCAAGCAGTTGCTTAGCTGAAGCTTCGAGGAGTAAAACTTCACCTCAATCCCGTACAATAAAGTGTCCCGCGAATGGATTCCGGGCGCAATAACGTCCAACGCCTGCAACATCTCCCGAATGTCAGAAAGATAGCGGTAGGGCAAGACAAAACTCAAATCCCCTGGAGTAGCATTCTTCAACGTAGGAGTAACCACACTTCGGGCAATTCGCTCAGGAGTAGACCTTCGCCCAGACTCCAAATCGCCCAGGCGCTGTACAATAACGCCGCCACTGAGAAGGTTAGACAGTCGGGCAACATATTTGCCATAGGCAATCGGCTCCTTGAAAGGCTCAGTAAAAGACGTGCTCACCAAGATGGCGAAATTCGTGTTCTCCGTCTTTCTTTCAGCATAGCTTTGGCCGTTAACCGTCAAAACTCCATCGTAGGATTCGGTTATCACCTCACCATAGGGTGCAACACAAAACGTACGAACCTGATCATCAAAAGACCTTGAATAGTAAATCAGCTTCGGCTCATAAAGAACCCTTGTCAGTTCCTCCATAACAGAAGCCAATACCTCGACTCTGATGCCGATGTCAACGGGATTGTTGATGGTCCTCAAACCCAAGGCTTGAGCCTCAGACTGTAACCATTCCGCACCACTTCTGCCGGGCGCTGCAATCACGTATTTTGCGAAGAACTTGTCACCATTCGCGGTTTCAACGCCCTCAGCAACCCCGTTCTTGACTATGAGCCCTTTGACATCGCTCTTCGGCCTAAACTCGACCTTGCCATTCAGTTCTTGCCGCATCTTCTTAAGAGTCTCAGCGCACCAGTCGGTTCCCATGTGTCGGATTTTCTGGCGGATAAGCTTTAAGCCGGCTAAAGAGGCCTTACGTTCAATCTCATCAATACGTTCCAGTTCACTGCCGTAGACGTGTTCGGTTGCACCAAACTTCAGGTAAATGCTATCTGCATAGTTGAGCAAAGCCCCAAGCTCCTTCTCAGACATATACTGATTAAGCCAACCGCCAACCTCGGTGGACAAGGTAAGCTTGCCGTCACTAAACGCGCCAGCACCGCCCCAGCCTGACAAAACCTTGCATGGGTCACAATGAACACATTCAAACCCTCGGCTCGAAGGGCACTTTCGCTGAGCTATGTCTTGTCCCCTGTCAAGCATAAGAATCTTGAAATTTCCTTTCTCTGATAGCTCCAGTGCTGAGAAAATCCCCGCTGGCCCTGCCCCAACAATGATTACGTCATACGTCAAAGGGCTAATCCCCTAAAGACCGAACCCTAGATGTTACAACTAGGATATATCTCTAACGAACGGGCTAGTATTGAAAGCGGCCGCAATCACTTAATCCCTGATAGGTACAAGACACAGAAACTTCAGCGTCTTGTTAGTCGTGTTCCTAAACTGATGCAACTCATTGGGCGGAACGAAAACAGCATCTCCTGCCCTGAACTTGCGCTCATCTTGCCCACCAAGCACCGTGCCTTCGCCCTCTAGAATGAAGACTTCATGCTCCCAAGGATGAGAATGCTTGGGACTGAAACCTCCAGGTTCCATCTCGAACAATCGCATGGCAAAGTTTGGGGCACCAATTTCCTTTGTGATAAGCCATCTGACCTTAAGCTTGGAAGCTCCTTCATCCGCTTCTTTCGCTTCAACATCGGTGTGAGGGATTATTTTCACTTCGACCTGACCTCTTCTAGCAGAGTTCATTGCATGCCTATATCAGTCTTGCACTTACGCAAAGCGGTTCCTGAAGGCTTTCTCAGCGTGCTTCTTTCGCAAGCATTCTTGCCGTTTCGAGCGCCGAATCAATGTTCTTTTCCAGTTCAGTCATCTCTGGCGAAGCGTTCCTGTAAAGCTCGACTGCTCCTCGGTCCTTGGTTCTGAAAACGATGAGGTTCGTGGGATAGAAGTAGTGACTGAAAACGTCTTTCGCCCGCAATGATTCCGTAACGTCGCCTTGCGGTTGTTTGACGTGGACTCGAATGAATACGATGTCCTTTCCATGCTTCTTCGAAACAGTTTTCGCTAGCTTGTTCAGTTGCGGTTTTTGTTTGTCACATGCCGGACATCCATCACGGGTAACGGCGACAACATAGGCTTTTCCCATTTTAGGAGCGAAGTAATTCAGAACAGATTTGCCTGTTCTGCGGATTTCCTTTTCAATATCGGTGAATTCTATCTGGCGAATTGACATGGGGTTCTAATCAGAGCGGGATAATATTTAAGCAATCTCTCATCCGTCTTCCTCAATGGAACGTCAAAACTGCGGAAGCCATGAGTGCCAAGCTTTTTATAGCCTTCGTGGTTAAGGGCGTTTTGGGGTTCAGATTGGACAATCTTGAGGAGTTTAGACGTTATCGTGAGCGAATGAACCAACGCATTGTAGCCAGCGGCAACCTTGGAATAAGGAGATTTTTTGCCTTGGATACTCGCGCCTATGAGAAGGGCGCACTGGACACCAAAACCAAAGAGTTGCTGGGGCTAGTAGCCTCGACTGTGCTACGCTGTAATGATTGCATCACCTATCATATTATACGTTGCGTTCAGGAAGGCGTGTCTGACGGGGAACTTTTCGAGGCTTTGAACGTGGCGCTGGTTGTGGGCGGGTCGATCACGATTCCTCACATACGCCGCGCCGTAGACACAATAGATCAATGCAGAGAGAAACAGAAAAATCGGGAATCCATCAAGCTTTAGACAACCAACTTCAGCCCACTCTGAAATCCAGTCTTCTATTGCACAACCAAACTATCGTATAAACAATCTGTATAAACTGCGCCTATGGGCTAGCTAGTCTTTGATAGCCTCAATAACACTCATCACATTCCACAACTTCACACGCGTATAAGCAGGCATGTTGGGATCCTGCAAAATCTCATCCAACAACGACACAGCGTTCGCAGCCCTAACAGCAGGCGTAAACTCACCCGACTGCAAAGCACTCATAGAATCCTTCGCAGCACGCCTAATGTTCCTTGGCGTAGTATTATCCTCAGAAACCGCTTGAAGCACAGCAAGCGCCTGCTTGATCCGCTCCTCATATTCTTCCATTTTCTTTTTTCTCACCATAGGTGCCACCTCACGAAACCACGTGGTAATCTTGTTATATAAGCTCTCATACCTATTTACTTTGGGGTTTTAAAACTTGTCGCGCAAAGACACAGACGAACAGGACATTAAACGAATGGCAGACCTACTCCGCCAAGGAACAATCCTTACAGAGCTAGCCTGCCCCGCATGCGCATCACCACTTTTCAAACTTAGGAATGGAGACCTCTGGTGCGCAAAATGCCAAAAAAAAGTCATAGTAGTCAAAGAAGGCGAAGACGCTTCGAAAATACAGAGCTCGATGGCTCTTGAGACCCTCGAAGCGACACTGCTCTCCAAGATTCAGAACGTCCAGAGCAAAATGGAAAACGAGGAAAACCCAGAGGAACTGCAAAAACTAAGTACATCACTTTCTGCGCTGTTGGAAAATCTAGAAAGACTGAGGAAGAGCAAGAAAGCATAGGCGGAACCCCACGTAATGCTTGGAGCCTACGATGATTTCCCAAGAAACGTTCAGAAAACAGCACACTTCGCTTTCTCGATATCAAATAAGGGACTGCAGAGAGCACTGCTACAAGCATGCCACAAGTTGAATGCTGAGACTCTAGACTTGAAAGACCTTGTAACACCTTCAATCCCACAATGCAACGTTATTTTCGAACTCGGCATCGCTGATGGAGATGGTTTCAACTTCTTAGACAACGAAGAAACAAACAAGCTTCTAAAGCTCGTAGACAAACAACCTCTTCAGATGATGGATTTCCTCTACGTTATACGGTACTATAAAACTGACAGAGAAAAGAAGACGCCGCTTAGATTTGACCACTACATGCTTCGGTTTGTATTCGACAAGGGATTAGCTGAAATGCGCGTATTTCATGAAAAAGGACCTATGCATGTTTCGCCCGACGAGGTTGTTGATTTCATAACGCACAAAACCAATGCGCTCTTTTCCAAAAAAGTTCTAAAACCCGTTGATGCTGCCTAGCAAGCTTTCTCCAGAAACCCTAAAACAGTCGACAGGAGTTCATCAGCGACTTGTTTCTTGGACTTGTTTCCGTCCAGTCTGACGAGTTCACCCTTCTCGACAAATTTCATGTAAACTTCACGCACTTTGCGTTGGTTTTCAAGGTTTTCCATCACAGATCTTTTCGGCTTCAACCTTTGAATAACCGTTTCCGGTTGTACATCAATGAAAACTGCAAAGTCAGGCGGTATCGCATGCTTGTTAATGCCTCTAATCCAGTCTAAATCAAGCCCAGCGGCTCCCTGATAAGCCAGAGACGAATAGACATAACGATCAGAGATTACAAGCCTACCCCCGCGCAACGCAGGGAAAATCTCATTCTCCACATGCTCAAAACGGTCTGCCGCGAAAAGCAAAGCTTCGACAATGCTGGACCTACGCTTCTCCCCGTGCAAATAATATTCCTTGATAAATCTGCCAATCTGACCTTGAGTCGGCTCAGCGGTATAAATAGCGCGATAGCTCCCTTTCAGATTCTTCACAAGCAACTCTGTTTGCGTGGTTTTTCCACAACCGTCCAACCCTTCAAGGCAGATGAAATAACCTTTCTTTTTCATGTTCTCACATTGAGGCTTTGAACATTAGGCATTATAAGAGTGAGTGGTGATTAATAATTATCCAATAGGAATTGGAGACCTGCGTAATGCCGAGGAATCACTGGGGTGAAATAAAGGACCCCGTACATGGGTACATCTACATAACGCAAACGGAAAAAGAGATCATAGACTCTTATCCTGTCCAGCGAATGCGCAGACTGCGGCAGTTGGCGGGGTCAGAATATGTTTATCCAGGGGCAAATCATACGCGTTTTGAACACTCCGTTGGCGTAATGCATTTGGCAGGCAGAGTCGTTGAAAACCCTAACATCTCACCGATAATAAGTGAAGATGAGGCGGAAAAAGTAAGAATCGCAGGATTGCTTCATGACGTTGGACATGGACCCTTTTCTCATGTTTTTGAGCAACTGCTTGACAAAGAGGACAAAACGCATGAGGATATCACATTATGGCTGGTCAAACAAAGTGAGTTGAAAGACGTTCTAGAGAAGAATGGTCTTAAGCCGGAAGAGGTTGGCGAACTCGCTGTTGGCAGACTCAAGATTCAGAAGAAGAACTATCTAAACCAGATCATAAGCAGTGCCGTTGACGTAGACAAGATGGATTTCATCGTTCGCGACACGTACCACACGGGCGCAGAATATGGCTACATCGACATCTTCAGACTAATCCATGCCCTAGACATTCTGGATGAAAACCTCGCTGTGGACCTAGGCGCACTGTCTGCTCTCGAGTCCTTAATAATAGCCCGCATAGAATCCTTCAAAAGCATATACTTCCACCGAGTAGGAAGAGCAGCCCAAATAATGCTCGGCAGAGCCATGGAAAACGCAAGCCAAGAACTCGGACTGACAATGTTCAAAACTCCAGAAGAATACCTAGCTATGGATGATTATACGGTTTGGACAATGCTGAAAAACTGCCAAAAATCAGCCAAAATCATAGAGGATCTCGAAAGACGCAAGATGCTGAAATGCGCTTACGAAAGAACTTTCTACGAAAAAGATACTATGATTTCAAACATCTTCAGTCGAGAAGCCTACAGAAAGCAACTAGAAACAGAAATTGCAGAAAAGGGCGGAGTCAACGCGGAAGCCGTTGTCATTGACGTGCCTAATGTTCCATCCGTTCCCTATCATCATTCAGCTCTTCTGGAACCCATGGAAATCCCAGTCTTCTACAAGACATCTGAAGGCGTGAAAATTCCACAACGGCTAAGCGAAATCTCAAAGATCATTGAAACCCTCAGAGGCTTCATTAACATATTACGCGTCTACACGGACGAAAGCAACCGCGAAAAAGTTGCAGAAGCATCTATGAAGATTTTGGGCAAAATCCCGACGAGTGCAAAAATATCCTATTAAAGTGCATGAAAATGCAGAATCTAACCCTCAAAGGACGGACAATTGTAGAAGGACACTGCAAAGCCAAAGCACTAGTGTCTAAAAAGCCGCTGTCCTTCTTAGGAGGAGTGGACCCTTCTAACGGAAAAATAACAGAAAGAGACCACGACTTATACGGCGAGTGCATAAAAGGCAAGATCTTGTGTTTTCCGCAAGGACATGGTTCCACAGTCGGCAGCTACGTGCTATATTCCTTAGCCAAGAAAGGGCTGGCACCGAAGGCAATAATCAACCAGACGGCTGACCCAGTTATTGCCGTCGGAGCAATAATCGCAGACATTCCAATGATTGACAAAATAGACCTCAAACGAATAAAGAATGGCGACTTGATCGAAGTTGACGCTGGCCGAGGCTTCATCAGAGTCTTGAAGCGCAAGGAGAGCTAAACGCTCGTGCATCTGACAAGAGAGGAAGAGCGCATCTACGACGGCGAATGCGGGTGGGCAAACCAAGTTTGCATTAGGATTCTTGTTAAATTGGGCGAACTCTTTGACGCAAGAGAGCTGATCCCGATCAGTTCGGCACACGTTTCAGGCGTTTCTTACAAAACTCTGGGCGATGCGCCAATCGAGTTCCTCGAAGCCTTGGCAGACTCTAATGGAAAGGCAATGGTCAAAACCACGCTAAACCCGCAGAGCCTCGATCCAGAGTATTTGACGAAGAGACTACACGGAAACGTTGTTAAGAAACAGCAAACGATTCTTAGACAGTTTGGAAGAATGGGTGTAACACAATCTCTAACGTGCACACCGTACTATCTAGATAAGCCGAAACGCGACTCGCATCTAGCTTGGGCTGAATCGTCAGCCGTGGTCTACGCAAACTCGGTTCTGAGTGCATGCACGAATCGTGAAGGTGGGCCGAGCGCGCTTGCTGCAGCGATAATTGGCAAGACGCCTGATTATGGAATGCACCAAACTGAGAATCGAAGGCCCAACTTCTTGGTGAGTGTGGAGACGAAGCTGCGAACTGAAACAGATTTCGGTGCCCTGGGGATTTGTCTGGGCAGGATTCTGGCAGACAAGATACCGATGATTCGAGGCTTAAGTGACACCTCTGAAAGCAATATGAAACAACTATGCGCTGCACTGGCATCAACTGGCATGACTAACATGTATCAACTTGAGAGCCACAGCACGCTCATCAAAAAGAATGAACTTCAAAGAATAAGCATAGAAACCAGAGACATAAAACAAACGATCGAAAGTCTGACAACTTCCTCAACATCCAAGCCTGATCTTGTCTTTATTGGATGTCCTCATTGTTCGCTAAGAGAGATTAAGCAAATCGCACGGTTAGTGAATGGCAAGAAAGTGAGGGCCGAAACGGAATTCTGGGTTTGCGCCTCGCAACACGTCAAGGAAAGAGCTGCAGAGGACGTGAATAAAATCGAGAGAAGCGGCGGTCATGTCTTGGCGGGCGTATGCACAATTGTCTCTTGGACCGAGATGCTTGGCATAAAGACGATAATGACGAACTCTGCAAAAACCGCTTATTATGCGCCCACGCTGAATAAAGCTGATACGATACTCGCGCCTTTGGAAGAGTGTTTGAATACAGCCTTTGGGGGATAAGATTTATTCGAGTGAAGATGTATTCTGCATGATGTTCCGGGTTATTGGGCTCCGGTAGTATAGCCCGGTCAAGTATTCCGGCCTTTCGAGTCGGAGACGCGGGTCCAAATCCCGCCCGGAGCACCTCAACGACGTGCGGCTCTACGCGCGCGCTCATCTTGTATAAGGCTCAGCGTGTGAGCCAACTCTGTGGCAACGGAAACCGGAACAGCCTTCACATAGTCTCCCTTTACAGCTTCGCAGGCAAGCAACGTAAGCAAAGGTCTAACTCGTTTGCCTTCGGCCTCAATGACATGTTTGCATATGTCCGCGATTTGTCGGCAGGACCCGTTTGAGAAGACTTGTTCAAGTTCTTTCTCAGCAGGTGAGAGATATTCTGAGAGAAGACTGCAGAGTTGTTCACTAGATCCTCTTGCTGGTGATATATTCATAGTTTGCCACTCTAGGTATTATCTTCGGTAAACAGCTAATAAAATCTCGCTATTCTCGACAAATTCTAATCGAAAACTGCTGAATCTGCGAAAAACTGCATTCACAAGACTCAAATAGAAGCAACCGTTATCGAATTATCTTCAAAGGCGATGAGAATTGACAGAAAAGCCACTCTCTGATTACAAGAAACTAATGGAAAAAGCCAAGGATATTGCAGTTTTCCAGTCAACTGAAGCCATTATTCAATGGGACATGGAAACTATGATGCCGCCAAAGGCCATCAACCTTCGAAGCCAGCAACTTGCTTTGCTCAGCGGTATCGAACACAAGATGACTACAGATCCAGAAATTGGAAAGCTCATGGAGAGCGCTATGCGAGACCGAAATTACGATAGACTAAACGAAGTCCAAAAAAGAAACCTATACCTGATAAAGAAAACCTATGATGAACAGACAAAGCTCCCCATGGAACTTGTAGTTGCTATGGCAAAGCAGCGAGCAATAACGATAGACACCTGGAAAAAGGCAAAAGCTGCCAAGAACTTCGCTATGTTCAAGCCCGAACTTGAGAAGCTTGTCGACTTGCAGAAGAAAGCCGCAGAGATCCTGATGAAAGTGAAAGAAACCTCGACACCTTATGATGCGCTGATAGACATTTTTGAGCCGAAAATGTCTGCCAAAGATATCACAAAGGTCTTTGACGAACTAAGAGAAGGCTCAGTCTCGCTATTGAAAAGAATTGAGAAAGCTCCAAGACAGCCAGACGTTAGCGTTCTCAAGCGCAAAGTTCCGATTGACATGCAACGCGAGCTAGCCAAAGCTCTTGCTGAAGCAGTTGACTACGACGTAACTTCAAAACAATCTGGCGGAAGGATCGACGAAACCGAACATCCGTTCACAACGGGTTATTATGACGACGTACGAATAACAACCCACTACTACGAAGACATGTTTGCTTCATCCATATTCTCCGTGCTCCATGAAGCAGGACATGCCATGTATGAGCAGGACTTGAAGTCTGAATGGATGTACCAACCAGTTGGCTCAGGTTGTTCATCGGGTTTTCATGAGTCACAATCTCGATTCGTGGAAAACATGATCGGGCGGTCTCGAGAGTTCTGGGTCGGTTTTATGCCAAAGATGAAAAAGATCACAGGAAAGACTCTGGCAGATTTAGACTTGGACAAATTCGTGCATGCTATTAATCAGGTAACGCCGAGTAAGATTCGAGTTGAAGCAGACGAAGTCACCTACTGCTTACACATAATCATAAGATTCAACATCGAACGAGACCTGTTCGCGGACAAGATAGAAGTGAAGGAACTGCCGCAAATATGGAACCAAGCCTACAAGGACTATCTTGGAGTAAAAATCGAAGACGACTCTGAAGGCGTAATGCAGGATACACATTGGGCCAGCGGCTATTACGGCTATTTCCCAAGCTACGCACTGGGCAACATTTACGCAGGACAATTACTCGCCACGATGGAGAAAGACCTACCAGACTGGCGAAAACAACTTGAGAAAGGAAACTTCAAACCAGCCAAACAATGGCTGATCAAGAATGTCCATAGCCAAGGGAATGTCTACGACCCACCAATGCTTATCAAGAGAATTACAGGCAAAGAACTGATAGTCAAACCATACATGAACTATCTGAATCAGAAATTCTCGACGCTTTACAGTTTCTAGTCAGCTTCCCCTTTTTATTACGGCCTTATACACTTCCAAAACTATCTCGATAACGAGCCCAGCTACTAAAAGATATATTCCTCCCCAACCGAACAATGAATTATACGCATTGCTTCCATACAAGAACAAAACAGCTCCAACGATGATTATGATTAGACCTATTAGGTCTTTCCACGACATCAAGACAACCTCATTTAGTTGAATTTAGGCTTTTTACGCCTTCAAAGTATATAGACTTACCGCAAGAGCGAAAGATCTTTTAAAGATAGTGACGTCAAGTAGCTCGAAGCCAATGGGCCGACACAGGCGTGTAGGATTTGGCAGATTGTGCCAGGCAGGCGCTGTATACTCTCACAGAACTGTCGCACATACTACGCTCGATCAACTTACAACGACATTTACGAGTAGCCATAGCATCCGTTTTGTTTAGTGATAGCCCTAATCCGACAGTCTTATATACCAGTCTCCGCCCTATGTCGTCTTGTAGTGGATCAGAATGTCGGACAATGTCGTTAGGAGACCCGAGACAAGGGAAGAATTCGTCACGATACTGACGGATGCGGCAAAGAAGACCATCGAATTCCAAAGGCTTCCGCGAAGCAAGCCGACAGTTTCGGCAACAGCTGAGGTCTTGAATGTACATAGGGACACCCTTCACACATGGCTGAAGGAATTCAATGTCGATTTCAAGGAAATAGCAGATAGCGTGTCGACAGCTTATGCCGGAGAGACTGTCGGATCCACTGGGCACGTCTACCTAATCGGTGAAGCTTTAATCGGAGACGGAAATGAAGTTGCACACATCGATCTCCTCATAGGCGATAAAGACGGCCCAGTTGGCGAAGCTTTCGCTTCAGGTATGTCCAATCTTTCAGTTGGACACACACCCTTACTGGCAGTCATAAGACCTAACTTGCCGCCGAAGCCCTATACGCTAATCGTGCCAAAGGTGACAGTCAAGAACCTAGAAGATGTTGGAAAAATCTTCGGACCCGCGCAGGCCGCAGTTGCAAAAGCTGTCGCTGATGCGGTGGAAGAAGGAATAATTCCGAAAGACAAAGCTGACGACTGGGTCATCGTATGCAGCGTTTTCATACATCCACAAGCAAGCGACTTCAGAAGAATCTACCAATACAACTATGGCGCAACAAAGTTAGCTGTGAAGAGAGCTTTGTCAAAATACCCAACACTTGAGAAAATATTCTACGACAAGGACAGAGCAAAGCATCCGATAATGGGTTTCAAAGTGCCACGCTTATGGAGACCACCTTACCTGCAGATTTCACTTGACGCACCCGAACTAGAGAAAACCAAGAAGGTTCTTGTAGAGATCCCTGGAAGCGACAGAATAATACTTGAAGTCGGTACGCCGCTCATCAAAACGTATGGAACAAGAGTGATCAACGATTTGAGACAGGTCGCAAAGGATGCCTTCATGGTCGCAGACTTGAAGACTTTGGATGTTGGAAAAGTTGAGGTTGACATCGCCTATGATGAGACAGCAGATGCCGTAGTAGCAGCAGGACTGGGACCAGCTGAAACTTGACAGCTTCATCCATGAAGCCAAGAGGCTCGCGATATACGCAGTAGTGGACATGTTGAATGTTGAGGACCCGCTTAAGAAGCTCAAAAGCCTCAAGGAATTCCCTGATGTTGTCATTCTGCACAGAGGGATAGATCAAGAAACTGGAAGATCGCTTGGCTTAGATCTGATTCAAGAAATGAAGCAGACCTTCAAGGACAAAAAGTTCTTGGTGGCCGTGGCAGGCGGTATAGTGCCCGAGACGGCAAAAGAAGCACTAGCAAAGGGCGCAGACATAATAATCGTCGGAAGATACGTGACGCAATCAAAGGACATCGAACGAGCAGTAAGAGACTTCTTGGAATCCACACCTACGATGCGAGAAGACATAGACCTGTTCAGAGTACACGTAGAATAGCCAAACCATCACCGACTTTTTTTTCTTCTTGTATCAGCAAATCTTTCTGATGGCTTTGTGGCGTCAGTCTTTAGTAGGCTTAAAGTTGTTCAGACTAGTGGCTAAGCTGTGAATGCTCGCCTCATTTATGGCTAACAGCCAAACAGTATATTCGTGAAAGCAGCTCAAGTCTTGCATGTTTCATTATGCAAAAAACTTGAAGGAGACGTAGGTTAAGAAGAAGATCAATCCCGAAGTCAGAAATACGTATTGGAATCCCAGCGCTTGAGCAAGGAATGGCCCTATGAATGAACCGCATGCGCTGCCCATTCCTACCAGAACATTGAACAAGCCTGCCTTTCCAGTAGGTATAAGCTCCATGGATAACGAAAGCGTGTACGCAAGAAAAACGGCATAAGCGAAACCCATCGAGATCAAAATAATCGTGGCAAATACTACATTGTAGGCGGTCATCCCAGCCCAAATCAAAAGAAAGGCAAGCAGGCTTCTGAAGATGACGAGTCTGCCAATGTTAGCCCTTCCTGCTTCAGGGTTTGACCGCCTCCCTGCAATGAAGTACCCTGCGACGGCGCCACCAGAGTTTAGTACAAATATCGCAAAGACAATGCTCTGGGGCAGAGCTGAAGCTGTGACAATCTTATCAATGAAAACAGGCATCGGAGTGAACAAAATGCTCGTGGCTAACGAAAAGAGAACTAAGCCACTGCAGAAAGCGCCGACATTTTCTCTCTTCAACCTCCCATTCAGCGATATCCCATTCCAGACTTTGGAGGCAAGAAACACGCCCCGTGAAGCAAAATCGATTGACTTTTCAATGCTCACTAGGCCTCTCTCGAAGATCAGAAGAGGATCTGTAACCAAGACTATAGAAAGTACAAAAGCAACCAAGTTTAGGAGGCTACACGACAGGAGCGTGTATGCTTGAACAACTCCATAAGCCGCTGTCAGGAATCCCAGAACCAGACCAATCAGCCACCCAACCTCGGTGAAGCCCTCATAGAACGCGAATGATCTCTCCCAGTCTTTCCGTGAATAAAGCTCAGCGATTAGAACGTTTTTTGGCGGTTCATGAGCCATGTGAAGCACTGACATTATCGCGTAGAGCACTATCAGCACACTGATGTTTGTGAACCAAGTGAAAAGGTAGAGGATGACCGCTGAGGATAGAAATGAGATAAGAACGTAGCGTTTATAGCGTCTTGTTTTGTCGCAAAGATATCCCCAGAAGAATGAAGCGGGGATTGCCAAGAACAATGCAAGCGCAGTCATTATTCCAATCTCAACCAGCGACCCGCCAATGCTTATCACATACAAGGGCAAAAAAACTGAGAGTAAGCCAAACGCCATTTCGTGGAAAAAGAAACCCAGTCGCCACATAGCCACACAACGAATTCAAAGTGTGATTAAAGCATTTACTTTCAATTTAGCCAAAATCGCGTCTTTGACCCCTACCAAGCCGTCATAAATCCTTAATAGAGAGAGATTCAACTTTCATAACACCACTGGAGAGTCCATCATTAATGGCAAAGTTTAAAGTAATCATTTCAGACCCAGAACATGGAACGTCGAGAGTAGTTGAGCTTGAAGAAGCCCGTGCAGCCACCCTCATTGGTAAAAGAATAGGCGAAACGATGGATGGATCAGTTTTTGACCTAGCAGGTAGCAAAGTGCAGATAACGGGTGGCGCAGACAAAGATGGCTTCCCAATGAGACCGAGTGTTCATGGTGGTGTTCGTCGAAAAGTCGTATTGAGCGGTGGAGTGGGCTTTAACCCCCAAAACAAGGGCATGCGGAAGCGCAAGACGATCCGTGGAAATGTGGTAACAGACGAGATCGTACAAATTAACATGAAGATTGTGGAAAAGCCGAAGAGAACAAAGGAAGAGAAGGAAACAAAGGAACCTAAAGAGAAAAAGAAAGCAAAAACGAAGAAAAAAGAAGTGGCAGAGAAGGAAGAGCAGCCCAAAACAGAAACATCAGCAAGCCCAAGTAGCAACGCTTAACAGATAGTCAAGATTTATTAACTCGCTCAATTTAATCCTTCAACAATTTGTTGAGAATGTTATGGGAAAATAGAATATGAGCAGCGAAAAACGTTCAGCTTTGCCAAAGCAGCCTGAAGTCAACATCGGTACCATGGGACATGTGGATCACGGCAAAACCACACTTGTACAATCCTTAACGGGTGTTTGGGCATCAAGACACAGCGAGGAACTGAAAAGAGGAATCACAATAAAGCTTGGCTACGCAGACATGCCAATCTACAAGTGCCCCACATGCGAACCGCCGAGAAACTACAACACGCAGCCAGTCTGTCCAAATTGCGGATCAAAGGCAATCTTTCTCCGCGCAGTTAGTTTTGTAGATGCTCCAGGTCACGAGGCGCTAATGGCTACAATGCTTTCTGGAGCAGCAATAATGGACGGAGCAATACTCGTAATAGCAGCAGACGAACCTTGCCCACAACCTCAAACAAGAGAGCATCTAGCCGCAGCTGATGTTATCGGCATAAGAAACATTATCATTGTACAGAACAAGATCGATATCGTTGACGAGAAAAGAGTACAAAGAAGCTATCAAGAAATCAGGAACTTCGCAAAAGGGACAGTTGCAGAAAACGCGCCAATAATTCCCGTTTCGGCGCAAAGAGGGGTGAACATTGATGTTTTACTCCAAGCAATAGAAGAGTTCATACCGACACCGAAACGAGATGAGACAAAGCCTCCGATGATGTATGTTGTTCGCTCCTTCGATGTTAACAAGCCTGGTACCCTAATTGAAGACTTGGCAGGAGGAGTGATTGGGGGCACAATTCTACAAGGCAAATTCGCGGTAGGAGATGAATTAGAAGTCCGTCCTGGGATCACAATGGAAAAGGAAGACAGAAGCAGCTATAACCCATTGTTCAGTGAAATTGTAAGTCTCCATGCAGGCGGGAAACATGTGGATAAAGCTCATTGCGGCGGGCTAGTAGGCATCGGCACACTTCTAGATCCATCATTCTCAAAGGCGGACGGCTTGACTGGAAACATCGCTGGAAAAAAAGGCATGCTGCCGCCGACGCTGACGGAATTGACTCTGGAAACGCAAGTTCTTGAACGCGCCGTAGGCACAAAGGATCTCACGGAAATCGAGGAGGTCAACATGAATGAAACATTATTGCTACACGTAGGCGCAGCAATAACCGTTGGCAAAGTTGTGTCCAAGAAAGGCGATAGGGCTACGCTGAAACTTACTCGCCCGGTTTGCACGCAGGCTGGCTCAAGAGTTGCGCTGAGCAGAAAGCTGGCGGGCAGATGGAGACTCATAGGGTTCGGAATTGTAGTATAGACAGACTATATGCAAACACTCTTTCTGCTGGTTCATTCAAGGAGATCATAGACGCTGTGAGCAAGACCTCGTCTGATTGAGAATCTTCAAGCACTTGACAAGGAGCTTTTGATAGAAACCAAAGCACCATTCTGCCTTGCTGGCTGGTGTTAAATAGTTGGGCTGGTTGAGTGTGTTCAACAATTGTAGAAAGAAATCCGAGGTTCTAGTCTTTGCGTTTCTGTCTCTTTGGAATTGTGATGGTTACTTGATCGTATTCATCTATAGCCTTTGCAAGCGTTTTGCTAGGCATGTTCCATTGCACATTCTTGAATTTCCTCCGCATCTCTTTTACAAAGCTTAGATAGCCATTTTCATCTGCTGTATGATAGCCATATTTTTCTGTGGTTTCTTTGTCCCCATGACAAACAAGCTCCGATTGAGCATATGCATAATCTTAGATGCCCCCGTAAATTCAACACGCTTCACCTTGGAAAGTGTGGATTAGATCTGTTTTACGATTTCTTGGATTTCATCAAAATCCGCTGTTTTGAGGTGCTTCCCCTTTGATTTCTTGAATAGAGGTTCGCATTCTTTGGTGGTTTTCTGCAAGTCAATCAGGTTCTGGCTATCACTCATCATGAACCTAAACCTTGCTGTATTCCACACGGCGAGAATTATTATAGAACTCTGTAATGGATTAGAGTCTGCTATTTCCACGGCGACGTCGTAAAAGCTCGCTCTTCCTTCGAGCCTTTTGTGTCCTTTACATGTTTGTCTCAACATTTCCTCGTTCATCTTGTCGCCTCTTTTCATGTTTGGTTCTTTCGATTAAAGCAAGAGTTTTTTCATTCTTACATTTAGAGTTTGGCATTCACCGAATCGTCAAGCTGTGAATTGGAAACCCATAAAAACAAAACCGTTATTTGTCTAAGCGGTTGACAAGGACAAGTTGAGATGACAACGGAACCGAATCATGAAAGGAAGAGCGTTAGAATAATTCTCGACTCAAACGCACTATTTGTGCCTCTTCAGTTCAAGATTGACATCTTCGTAGAACTACGAAACTTGCTGAAGAGGAATTTTGAGCTAATCTTGCTGTCACCGATTAGGCGCGAACTCGAAAGACTTGCCCAGGAGGGGCAGCCAATGATGAAGAAGAACGCCTCATATGCATTGAAGCTAGCTGAGAAATGCAGGGCAGTAAGGTTGAGAGAGGAGTTTGGATCTTCTGCCGACGACATCATTATCAGAGTTTCTCATGAGTGGAGTTGCCCAGTTTTCACAAATGACAAGCAATTGAGAAAGAGGCTAAGAGATATAAATGTGCCAGTTATTTATGTGAGACAAAAGTCACGTTTGGAAATTGACGGGAGGATATAGCCTCTGTTTAAACTTATAACACGGGAAGACACAATTCGCATTCCCCCTGAAACTTTCGGGAGTCCCCTAGAGGCGGTTGGACACCAACAGGTCAAAGCAAAGTATGAAGGGGTTGTTGACGAAGAGTTAGGCTATGTAATAGCCGTAACAGACGTTAAAGTGAGCCCTACAGGAAAGATAATTCCAGGTGACGGTGCCACCTATCATAAAGTGAGTTTTTCCCTGCTGACATTTTACCCCAAGATTCAGGAAATCGTTGAAGGCGAAGTAGTGGAGATCGCAGACTTCGGAGCCTTCGTGCGCATCGGACCGATCGATGCCTTGCTTCATGTGTCACAACTGATGGATGACTTTATTTCATACGACGAGAAGCAAAGCGTCTTGCAAGGGAAGGAAACAAAAAGGAAACTCATGAGTGGAGACCAAGTCCGCGTTCGAATAACAGCAGTTTCTCTTGGCAGGGCGGGAACCTCCGGCAAGATTGGCGTGACCGCCAGACAGCCTTTTCTGGGCAAGCTGGAATGGATCGATACCGACATCCAGAGAATACGGGAACAAACCGAGAAGAAAACAGCAGAGAAAATTGAAAAAGGTGAGAACAGGTGAGCGAGAAGGCCTGCCCCACATGCCATTTCCTAACAAAGGACAACGTCTGCCCGAAATGCAGAGCCTCAGGTCTGAGTGATGATTTCAGTGGTTTGCTTGTTGTTTTTGACCCTGAAGGTTCAGCCATAGCAAGAGCCATGAACGTCAAAGAAAAAGGGCGCTACGCATTAAAGGTCAGATGAAATGCCCATCGCGTACACCCTAACGTCTGAGGTACGCATAAAACTGAAAGAACCCATTGGTATATTGATCCGCGGTTCTTTTGCCGAAACAATGAATCTATTCAAGGATCTAGTGAGAAAAGAAAGACCGCCCAAAATAGTCGCGGTAGGAGACACTGTTTCAAGAAACCTTGTGCGAACCGGGATTTTTCCTCAACTGCTGATAGTGGACCATTTGGCGATGCGAAAAAGCGTTCAACCAATCTCAGTAGAATCTGAGAGAACCGTACGCGTTAGGAACCCTCAAGGAACCATAACGGATGAAGCTATTGACTCTATTATAGAGTCTCTAAAAGGAAGTCAGCATGTCAAGATCATTGTTGAAGGTGAAGAAGATCTGCTCGCGCTCATTGCTATTCTGTATTCGCCTGAGAATTCTCTGGTTGTTTACGGCCAGCCCTACGAAGGAATCGTAGTGGCTAAGGTTACTCCAGAGAAGAAGGCTGAAATTGCTGAGATTCTCAAGGGCATGGAAACTGCTCGAAAAGCTAAATAGGAACCGATGGTATCAAGTCACACCGCATACGGGGAAAGACCATGGAAGTCAAAATTATCTCAGAAGACCAAAACTCGCTACTGAAGCGAAGAGAAGTGAGATTTACAGTTGAACACGGCGATACGGGAAGCACGCCACCCAGAAAAGAGATGAGAAGGGCAGTTGCTAACGCATTGAAGGCAGATGAAAATCTGGTGTTCATTAAGAGATTCTCAACCAAAACGGGCACAAGCACGGCTGTTGGAATAGCAAACGTCTATGATTCATCTGAGCAGGCAAAACGGATCGAACCTGAATATATTGTCAAGAGGAACATACCGCCCGAGAAACCGAAAGATGGAGAAAAGAAGGAATAGTCCATGTCCAAGAAAGAAAAGAAAGAAACGGAAAAAGCGCCAGAGCCAGCGAAGGAAAAAGTGAAAGAAGCAGCACCAGCAGAGGAAGCGCCAAAGGTAGAAGCAAAGCCCGAGAAGGCCCCAAAACCCGAAAAGAAGAAGAGACCAGACAAAAAGATTCATACGCTGTACAAAGTCGACGGCAATAAAGTCGCAAGGTTACTTCCAGCCTGTGAACGATGCGGAACTGGATATTTTATGGCTGATCACGGTAATAGATATACGTGTGGACACTGTGGTTTCACTCGATACAAACATTCCGAAAATGGACATGTTTAAATCGTACGTTGCCTCTTGATGGTTTTGATGGTCTGAATGCTCAAGGTGAATGTTTCAATAGTCAACGTTTCAGCAGAGCGTTTTTGGGATTCTAAGAAGCCCATTCCTCCAATACAGATTAATACAAACCTCAACTTAGTGGGGATGGAGAGATCTGAGGATTTATTGGAAGTTCCCTTTGTTTTGACTATCAGCTATAATCCGTCCATAGCACAGATAAGCCTAAAAGGAAAGGCTCATGTTGCGGGTGATAAGGGCGAGCTAGAGAATCTTTACAAGGATTATGAAGAGAAGAAACCACCGCCACCGATAATAGTGCAGTCCATATCGAATGTCGCCTTTATAGAATCGGTGTTGATTTCGAGAACGTTGAATATCCCACCGCCGATACCCCTGCCGCAGATATCTGAAACTAAGCCACCTACAAAGAAGCCTGCAGAAAAGGATTACAGTGCTTGAACGTTGGCAAAATGTAAGGTTATTTTAGCGGAACGTACATTGAAGAACGAGAGGCACCGATGCCTGGAGTCCCATGTCTCACTGGCTTGTTTGTGACTGCAAATTCGCCTAGGAAATGCCCGATCATTTCTGGCTTTATTTCCACTCCAACGAATTCTTTACCGTTATGGACACCCACTGTAATGCCGACCATCTCTGGCAGAATGACCATGTCTCGTAAGTGTGTTCTGACGGCTAGGCTTTTTCCCTGCTGCTGCGCTTCTTTTGCTTCTCGCATCTTTTCAAGGAGTATGCGATGACCAGGTGATAAGCCTCGATGGAGGCTTCTTCTCTGTCTTGATGGAAGTATATTTATGAACTCATCCATTGATATACTCATCAATTGATTGAGAGTAAATCCGCGGTATGTGAATTCTTTCGGCATTTTTCTTCACCCTATTGGTGACTCTAAATGCTATAAACCTTCTGCCTTCGCAGCGTCACGTGCACTTTTCTTCTTTCTTCCAGCACCTCTAGCCGCAATCAACCCGACCTTCTGCCCCGGTGGAGCACCATGCGACGTCGTAGTCGCTTTCCGCGAGCTTCTCTTGCTGCTACCGTACGGATGTACAGCTGCAACCATCTTTCTTCCGCTGGTTCTTGGGTATTTGTGTCCTTTCGCCTTCATCATATGGAATTGTGCCCCTGCTTTCAAGAAAGGCTTGTCAGGTCTGCCAGCGCCTGAAACCACGCCGACTGTTGCCCTGCAATAGTCATTGATGTATTTTGCTTTGCCTGATGGTAGTCTGATCATCGTGCCCTGTGGTGTATGGCTCACGATTGTCACGTACGTACCCGAGGACTTAGCGAGCTTACCGCCGTCCCCAGGACGAAGTTCTATGTTGCATATCATGGTGCCCTCTGGTATTTTTCCAATCGGTAGGGTGTTGCCTACTTCAACTGATGCTTTTCCACCCAACTGTACTTGTTGACCTGCATGTATCCCTTCAGGAATGACAACGTAGTATTTTTCGCCATTCTGTAATTTGACTAAGCCTAGGGGAGCCCCTCTTCCTGGGTCATGAACTAAATCTTCAACGGTGCCGCTTATTACTGTGTCAAGACTCTCTTTCACCGTTATAGAGAGCGGATATCGTGAAGGCGCTACTCGCTTGTTAGTTGAAGCTCGAAAGGTGGATCCACCGCGCCCGCGCCTTTGAACTCGAATCCTCTTTCCCAAAGCTCAATCCTCCAAATGATCCTATAATATTCCAAGTTTTATTGCAACATCAACCGCTTTGTAGTCTGGATGAAGCCTCACGAAAGCTTTCTTTTGCCCCTGCGGCGTGATCTGGACGTTAACGTACTGAACTTTCACTTCATAGAGTCTCTCAACGGCTTTCTTCACATCTGTTTTTGTTGCATTCAGACTAACTATGAAGGCTAGTTTGTTTTCTTTTTCAACCATAACGCTGGAAGATTCAGTCATTAGTGGATAAAGTATGACTTCGTAGGGTTCCATTATGTTTGCTCTCCTCCGCCGTAAAGCTCATTTAGTCTAGCTATCGCACCACTCGTCCATATAGTCAGCCGTCCAGGTTGCGCACCTGGAGCTAACAACTCAGCGTTCAGGTTGTTTACGGTGACAGCATCCACGCCCGGTATGTTTTCCGCAGCTTCCATTATTCCCTTGTTCTCATTCACGACAATGAGAGGTCCTACAGCCTGCTTTATTCTTCTGCCTCTATGTTTGCCCTTTCCAGCCCTGATGCTTCTACTTTCCCTTACGCGATAAATGTCCGATAAAATCCCAAGCCGTATGAGGGTTTCTTCAATCTCTTTTGTCTTTTTCAATTCCTGCAAGTCATCTGTGACTATTGTTGGGATTTCTGGAATATCTATGATTGCATGCCCGCGCGAAGCCACAAGTTCCTTGGATGCTGTTGCAGCTATTGCCGAAAACAGAGCGAGGCGTTTCTCTTTTTTTGGAATTCGTTTGACAATTGTCTTCTCGGAGGTTGGCGGGTGTCCTGCTCTTCCTTTTACGGTTCCTGGAGCAAAAGCAGCTCTTCCTCCGGGTGTCTTCATCCGAGGTATTCTGGCAATGCCTGAACCAGTGCCTCTTGATTCGGCCGTGGTCTTCTTACCTGCCATCGGGTCTCTGCCCTGGGGCTGAAATCGGCTCGATTGTATCGCTAGGACGGCTCGTTTTATGACGTCTGGCCTTAGGGGAGTGGCAAAAACTGCTGGAAGCTCTATTTTGCCGACGTTTTTTCCTTCAAGGCTGAAGACTTTCGCTGTTCTTTTCGGCATTTGCCTTCACCGTCTACTTGCCCTGTGGAGATTCAAGTGATATTTCGGTGATCTGCGGTGGCTCTTCAGGGATGTTTGTCGGTGGGCGTGCGGGAACGCGCAGGCCTATTGGGCGTTTCTCCGTGCCTGCAATGCTTCCTTCCATAAGCACGTATGATCCTTTCACCAGTCCGTATCTTATGAAACCACCTTTCGGAGTCACTTCTTTACCATCTTTGCCTATTTTGAGGATGCGTTTGTTATATTCGATTCTTTGGTGGAACCCCATTTGTCCTGCTCTCGCGATGGAATATCCGACATGATGGGGATTCCAAGGCCCCAGTGTGGCTATCCCTCTCTTTGTCTTTCTTCCTTTAGCTTGAAGCACAGTCACGCCCCAGCGTTTTACTGGTCCTTGCCAGCCTTTCCCAGTGGTGACGGCGGCTACGTCCACGCATTGGCCTATTCTGAAGACTTCCTCAAATGGGATACCTTTGCCAAGTAGGCCCTTTGCGTATTCGAATTGCTGCTGGGCTGTGCCTCCGCCTATTTCTATTTCAACCATGTCAGGCTTCTTCTTTGGCACGCTGGTTTGCTTCGGCTGAGTTATGGCGATCACGCGGATTTTGGCGGTTTTCGGCAAGTTTTCCGTGATCTTCTTGAGGCTTTCTTCTGTGTTAAAACTTTCCGGAAGTGTTAATATTCTTTCAACGTCATCAGAAGGGTCTTTCATCCAAGCTTCTGAGAAAGCTTTCAGGCCATATGCGTCTTTTGCATAGGCTCTGATGGCACATATAATCATGGGCGGCGCTTCTAGGACCGTTGCAGCCCGCATTACTTCTTTTCCGAAATCCGGTGAGCGCTTTCGGTCTTCTATTCGAAATACGTGTGTAGTACCAGCCTTGTAGCCCATGAACCCGAGGAGCCTAGGCTGATCACCCTTTATCTTTGGCCAGAAGCGTATTCTAGCCAGTAAGCTTTTGGCGCGCCCTCTAGGTAAATAAGCGAGAGAACCGTGTCTAGGCGCGTGTACTTTTCGATGGCCCATTGTCTATTCGCTTCGCGTCTTCTAGCAATAAGGACAATAAGTTATAAACATTACCGTTAGCCTAGATGGCATGTTGGTCTTTTCGGTCTCGATTTGCGGGGAATGTCTTGCTCTGTTGTGCGCAGGAGAAATTTAACCCCCTCTATATAGGTTGAACTTCTGCTTCATCTATCCGATGAATTAGGAGAGAAGCTTGTTGGCTTATCGGTTTTCATGCAGACGACGCTCAGGCTGTTTGACAAATGTTAAATTGGCTGTCGCGTATTGACGTTGAGGGTCGGGATGTCAGGCAGAGCAAGTGAGATTGCAGGTGCACTTTTTCGTTCGGGCTGTTTGAAGTTTGGAAGTTTCAAGATCAAGTCCGGGGCCGTGAGCCCGTACTACATTGATCTTGCGTGTTTGCTTTCTTCGCCGAAGGAACTGTGCTTGATTGCTGAGGCTGCCGCGCGTGAGATTAAGAATCTTCCGGCTGTAGAGTCGATTGATAAGTTGGCTTCGATTGAGTTGAAGGGTGCGCTGATTCTCCCGAGTATTGGTTGCTTAGCGAATCTGCCGTGCATTGTGGTGAGAAAAGAGGAGAAGGCTTATGGTGTGACTGGAAGGACTGCTGGAGCAACTGTGGCTAAGGGCGATCGCATAGTGTTTTTTGACGATGTTGTCAGTGAGGGATTGTCGAAGATTGAGGGGATAAAGCCGTTGGAGGAGCTTGGTGCGAAGGTTGAGCATTTGCTGGTTGTGGTGGACAGGGAGCAGGGTGGCAAGGAGACTCTGGAGAGGATGGGCTACAAGGTTCATGCATTGGCGAGGGTTTCAGAACTTGTGAAAAGTCTGCAAAGCAATGGGGACGTATCAAGAGAAAAAGCAGAGACTGTATTGAATTACGTCAAAGGGTTATAGCTGTTCAGTCATCTTACCGCTTGTCTGTACCATGGCGTTTTCGCGTCAAAGAATCAGGTTTTTTCATCTAGGTAGCAGTACCCTGCGCTTACTTTGCGCTGCATCTCTTCAGCCCATTTGTCAACGCCAACAGCTTCGATTCTCCGCAAACGATCTTTCGTCTGCTCACTCGGACGCAGCTTCTCACAAGTCTCCATCTCTTTGCACTCGACACAGGCAACGTAACCCTTAGGTTGACAGCACTGCCTGATCACACACGTTGGGTCTCCGCCTCCTGCAGCGCATCCTGGGCATTCGCCGAAAAGCTTCACCAGCCCATCCATGACCTTGTCGAATTCTGCATAATGCTGCATTGAAGGCTCCCATTTGGCTAGTTCGGGCATGATCTTGTCAAACCCGTAAGCCCCAATGACTTTCCGCAGGTTCCCTGCGGCCTCTTTCACCTTTCCCTGGCGAATCCCGCAAGCACCACAATACAAGCCACAGTAACCAATCAAATTCCTATTTCCGCTCATCCTCAAGCATCTTTTCCACACGATTCACTGTTCGAGTTGCAATTAAGCTTTGCCCATCAATCAGCGATTGCCTCAGAGTTGAGTTTCTTTGGGGGATATCTCTATATGGCTAGTCGAAGCTTTGTTCACAATAGCAATGCTCACAAGCGCGCTAAAGGAAGCAGAATCAACAGATGTCCGTTCAGAAGCAAGTTGTCGAAGCTCTAATGAGACTAGAAGCGTATGACGAGGAAACAGACAAGGTTGAGCTAACCCAGACCCACATATCCTTCGTCTTCCTGACCAGAAGCTTTGTTTACAAGGTGAAGAAGGCTGTAGACTTCGGATTTCTAGACTTCACAACCCTCGAAAAGAGACATTTCTTCTGCGAAAGAGAGTTGGAACTCAACAGACGATTGTGCGGAGACATGTACCTCGAGGTTGTTCCCATCAACAGATCAAGCGTCATCAAGATAAAAGGCGAAGGAGAAACTATTGAATATGCGGTGAAGATGAAGAGAATGCCTCAAGAAAAGATGATGAGCAAGCTCCTCGAAGATAACAAGGTAGATAACAAGCTGATTGACGAAATAGCGAAGACTATCGCGGAATTCCATTCGAAGGCAGAAACGAGTAAGAGGATAAGCGAATTCGGCTCCCTAGCAATAATAGAAACCAATTGGAAAGAGAATTTCGAGCAAACTCGGGGGTCTATTGGTAAAACAATATCCATAAAGGATTTCGAGCTAATCTGTGAAACAATTGATGATTTCATGAAGAAAAACGCATCCTTTTTTGAGGAGAGGATGGCGGAGGGCCGAGTTAGAGATTGTCATGGAGACATTCATTCTGGTAACATTTTTGTTGCAGACCGGATCTACATTTTCGATGCGATAGAATTCAATGAAAGATTTAGGTATTCTGACGTTGCTTCCGACATCGCCTTCTTAGCCATGGACTTGGATTTCAAAGAGCGAACTGATTTGTCAAACTCCTTTGTGGGGAGATATGTTAGATATTCTGAGGATCAAGAGTTGACGAAACTTCTTCCTTTCTACAAATGCTACAGAGCCTACGTGCGAGGAAAAGTCATCAGTTTCAAACTTAAAGACCCCAGCGTAGGTAGTGAGGAAAAGAGTGCAGCAATGAAAGAAGCAAAAGCATACTTCAAACTAGCCTTCACCTACGCGAAAATTCTTTAGTAAGTTCAAAAAAAGCTTGATAAGATGCACGCACTACTTAAGGCGTAAGGCATGTCTTTAGGAGCACTAGAAATGAGCCATTTCCCTTGGGAGAATAGAGAAGCCGAAAGGTTTCCTGCGAATCGACGTTTTTGGGAATACACTTGTGAACGTGAAGTGACTCGACAACCTTGGGAGTTTGATGAGCAAAAACCTGAAAAATCAATACAAAGCCTTGATGAACTTCGTAGAATTGCTTTGTTGGCGGTCACTGAACTGGATTTTCTGAGCCCACCAGTCTTGTGGAGTGGAAATTCAAGAAGAGCCCTACATTGGGGATCTGACCTGATTCAAGGTCAATTTAGCGAGTGGAAGAAGGTTAAAAGGAAATCAGCTCAGATATGGGCTGCCATCTTTTATCCGAGTGCCAAGCGAGACTATGATTTTATGCTGTGCGTAAATAGATATACGTGTTAGCTATAACTCGGATTCTAGATACTGGAGTTCTGAGTAATCGGACCAAGTTGGAATCAATCTGCAAGTCGGCGGGTCTACAATTTGAATATTTTACAACGAGACCAATCTTGCTTCCGCAAAATCCAAGAAACTGCACATCGGGTGATATCAGAAGTTTTGTCGAAAAGCTTGGGCTATTCAAAAAACGAGTTGGTTGTTCAATAAGGGAACTTGGCGAGTTCCTTCGTTCTGTTTGATCGCCTTTGTTGCTTTTTGAGATGCGCATGTATTCCTTTTCAGACAACTCTAAGTAACTAAGTAATGCGCGCGTAAAGTGCTGCGTTTTGAACTCTTTGGGGATCGAATCCTAAAATTCTTTGATCAGAAAAAAATCACTTGAAGTCAAATTGTTCTGCTACGTATTTGGGGATTTTCACTGTTCCCATGATGATCGGTTTTTGATGGCAATCGCTTCCCCCAGTCATGATTAGCCCATGTTTTTTTGCAAACTTTATGTAATGATCTGTTGTTTGGGCGTCGTTTCTGGAGTGCCAACATTCCACGCCATCAATGTATCTTAGAATTGACTCTTCTATTATCTCCGTCTGTTCCGATAGCGAATTAGTCAGCGTTACAAGTGAGGTTCCGTGAGGATCGTTAGGATGAGCCAAAACTATTATTCCGCCAGCATTCCTCACCAGCCTCGAAGCCTCTTCAAGGTAAAGCGGATACTTAAAAACGTCACACTTCACAAGATACTCATCAAAAGCCTCCTGCCTAGTCCTAACAATCCCCTTCCTCACCAAATAATCCGCAATGTGAGGTCTACCAAACACCCCATCAACAGAAGCATGAATCTCCCAAAAATCGTTCTTCGTTAGCTTTTCAATCCCTTCCTTCTCAAACTCTGCATTAATGTTATTCAGAATCTTCGCAGCCCTTTCCTCCCGATATGCCGCCATTAGCGGAAGCTTGTCCCTTAACTCCTTTTTTTCTACGTCAAATTGGTAACCCAAAAAATCCAACGATGTGGGTTTCCCTTCGTGATATTTGGGATGCGAGAAAGTAACGTTCAACTCGACCCCAGTGATGTAATGGATTTCATTCTCCTTTGCCAAAGCCATGGCTTCTTCTTGACAGCCAATCGAATCGTGATCTGTAATCGACATTAACCCAATATTTCTTACCTTAGCTTCCTTAACAATTTCCTCAACGGTCAAATTCCCGTCAGAACAGCTTTTCGAATGAATATGCAAATCAATTATCATAAAGAAACGGGGTCCAGTTACCTTTTTTCCATCCCGATTATGAACCAATCTTCGGGAGCATCATGCTCTGTATCGACCGTCAAATGCACTATCCTAAGCTGCGGAAAACTCTTTTTCAAGTCACCCAAGTCAACAGGCTCAAACTTCTTCTTATTGTTATAATAAGCCTCCGGCGTCAACGCGTTCGACTCATAATCCTCCTTCGTCCTCTTCGCAATCCTCGCAAGAGACGCTTTCTCAGAACAGTGAGTTTGAAGTATAACAAAAGCCACACTATGCCTCGCAGCAATCTCAGCAGCACGCCTTCGCAATTCCTGAGTCACAAAAGTAGCATCCAAAATCACGCCTCTCTTGCTTTTCTGCACAAGATCATCCGCTCGCCGAAACAACTCATCATAAACAAACAGCCGCTTACTCATATTCGACGCAACCTTCTTGTCAAAAACATCCTCATTTTTGAGAACCTCCAACCGAATCAAATCACTCCTAAGAATAGGAGAGCCCTTGATCTTCGAGATCTCTTCCGAAGTCTCTGTTTTCCATGTTCCTGGAAGCCCACAAGTAATCAGTAGGATTCTGGGCCCTAGTTCAGTTTTAACAAACTCGACAAAAGGCTCCCTCAACTGAACACCCCTCTCCGATCAAGTTGAGACAAAGCAAAATTAAACCTTTGCGTCAAGAAACACTGTTTGGTACTAAATACCAGTTCACAGTTTCCTTTGCAGGTTTAAAGTCAGGGATTTTCAGAAATACGTCTCAGAAACAACTGCCTTGCTGCAATCAGGCAAACCAGTAACCCAAACGCACCAGCCGTTTTCCACCTCAAGACACACCTCTCAGACTATGTTCCTAACTCACGCATCGATTCTCTCAAAAATTCGTAGTCCTGCAGTTTGATCAAGTGGCTTTCGCAATCGCAGTCAGATGATCCGAAACCCTCTATAGGGAGGCCTCTATTGCTCAGCTCTCTTGCGATTCTACATTCCTCGGATCTTCTAGCAGTTTCATAGAAGATCCTCGAGACACCCACGTTATCATCATATAGCAGATAGTCAATGTGCCAGAATCTCCGCTTGTCTTTCTTGAAATGCCGTTCCACTCGCTTTTCTAAATTGCTTTGGGCAGAACCAACATAGGCATATTGCCCTCTTTTGAGATCTAGCCTGCCCAAAGCACCAACGTTTACACTGATGTCTTTGCCGACAGAAAGAATCAGGATGTAGACGCCTTTCACATTTCCCATCTATTCAAGAATTGTTTTGCTTATACCATTTCAGAATCTCAGTCGCAGCCCTCTTGGAATAGCCTACATTCCTGAGCAGTCTCCTCAGGTCTTCAGCAGATTCGACACCCAAACCTGGCCCCTCATACAGTAACAACTTTGTCAAAGAGACTATTTATCTCTTAATTTCAATAGGGAATATGTCGACACTTGGACTTATCTTCTGAGGTGGATTCTGAAGGAATATTCTGCAGTACACTAATCCCTCAATGATATTCTAGTAGTGGCGGCAGCAGAACTAGGTTTCACTAGTGTAGAAGTTTACATCTTTCGGATCGAACCTGTCACACTGTAGTATATTCTTCACAAAATTCAGAAGCTTCACCCGCACATCCTTATCCAAATTAGGATACCAAACAGGCGAAGCCACAACTAGACCCCGCCACGCGTAGAAAGGTTGAATAACCTCTAGCATTTCCTGATCGTCAGTTTTCAGCAGGTAGTTCGTCCAGAAATTCATGAACAAACGCAGGAAAACTCCTTTCAACTCTCCATACTTCTGTAAAGAATAGAACAGGTAGTTGATTGTCATCGCAGCAACATCATCAGCAGGCTCACCCCATTCGCCTCTACGACGATCCAAGACTGTAAAGTCGGTCCCCTCGCGGAACAACACAGTCCATGGATGAAAATCGCCATGCACCTGACTGAGCCTGTGCGCTTTACGCTTCAGACGCCAACGCCAGACTATGCAATCCCGCTCAACATCAATCATATACGATTCTGGAGCAAAGTCAAGATTAGGGGGGTAGCTATCAAGCAACCCCATGATGCACTCGCCGTGACCAACAAGATCGCGAACTCGCCTAACATAAAGCCAAGGTGCCTCACGCTTCACCCTGTGAATATCAACAAGATAGTTGGACAATGCCAAACATCGCCGTTCATCCAGCTTCTCCAAATGGACAGTCTCCATGACGCGATCCAAATCCAAGTGATAAAGCTTCCCATCAACAAACTCAGTCAAAATGAAAAACTCGCCGCACTCACCAAGAGACTTCAAGCCCTTGCCATCAGAATCAAAAGCGCCAACATCAATCGAACGCACATGCTTGGACAACTTGCCAAAAACCGAATGCTGCCAAAGCAAAATCTGCGCACGATCCGACGGCAGATCATGCCCAAAGCCCTCAGGCCGCATAGTCTCAAAAACAGCACGCTTAGTCCCGCCACCGACGCCAAACTCGATAACATACGGAAAACCATAGCTAAAACCCTTCAATTCATCGGAAGCAGTTCTTTCGCCACCAAGCCTCCAGACGCCAATGACATTGACATCTCGACCATACAGCGAAACCAAGTATTCCAGAATTGCCTCTTTGGAAAGCTTCAAAATATCGTCACTACTGCTTCTGCTCACCGTCATCTGACATCAACCACACAGTAACATCATGCCACAGGTAATACGCCAAAGTGAACAAAGCGCTCAAAACCACGATCAAATCAAGCCAAAACAACCCAATGCAACGACCCAGAATATAGGGCAAAAGGAAATTCGTGAGAAAAGCCATCGTCAACCTCACATAGAAAAAGCAGGTGACTCCGACAAGAACAATAAAAATCACCTTGTCAAACATTTCAGAACGCTTAAGCTTCCTGTTCTTCATGTACCACAAAACATAGGTGATGCCGACGATGATGAACAAGTAAATAGCAGCATAAACGTATGCATAAACCAGACCAGCATTGACGAAAATGCTGGCGAAAAAACCACGTTCATATCTTGCTAGCGAATAACCCAAACTGTCCACGTAGAAAGTGGACGCAACATCTAAAACCGCCAACACGGGCAGAACCCAAATGATTTTGTCAATACTATCCAAAGATCTTCCTCGTCATCTTATGCATACACAAGCACAAGATACCTTTAAGTTTTAACAAGAATCACTCTTAGATTCTAAAGAATGCTCGTTCCAGATCAAGTCGGCGATCTGACGCTTGTACTCAACCGTCAGGCGCTGAAGCTTCCTCAACTGAGAGCGTTTGTCAGCCTTAGCCTCCTCCAGCGCGCGGAAACCCAGAGAATTGATATATCATAAGCTGAAAAGGGCCATCAATGTCATCTGTAATAGACTAGACAAAACACGTTATTCAAAATCGCTTCAAGATAGCCATGTTTAAATCCGAAACAAACAACACACTAGAAACGAACCCTGATGAACCTGCTAATACGCGATGCCACGATAATCACACCCGGCAAGAACCCAATCCGAGAGGGTGCAATCGCCATAGAGAATAAGAAAATAAGAGATGTCGGAAAATCCGCGGATCTCAAAGCAAAGTACAGAAGAGGCTACGAAAAGATAGACGCAAAGGGCAAGGTTGTCATTCCTGGTCTTGTCAACACCCATCAGCACGCAGCCATGAGTCTCCTTAGAGGGTACGCCGACGACTTGCCTCTCCAAGAATGGCTGGAAAAATGGATCTGGCCCGTGGAAGAGCACATGACCCCTCATGATATCTACGTAGGTGCTCTGTTAACAGTGGTAGAATCCATAATGAGTGGAACAACAACAGTCAACACCATGTATCATTACACACCGGAGCAGAATGAGGCGAAAGCCTTTGCAGACGCTGGCTTGCGAGGAGTGGTGGGTCACGTATGCTTCTCATGGCGAAAGAGAGAGGACAGAAAAGCCCTCAGCCAATTGGCCGAAGATTGGCACAACAAACGAGAAGGTTTGATCCGCACAAGCGTGGATCCACATGCACCATACACTGTTGACCCAGAATACATGAAAGAACTGAAACAGACTAGAGAAGAACTAAACGAAAAATACGGTTCAAACAAAACACCTATAATCGGGCACATTCACGCTGCCGAAACAAATGATGAGCCAGAAAAAATCAGAAGTGCCTTCAACATCAAGCTGAAAGGCGGAATAATGGAGTATTTGGACTCACTGGGGGTTTTGGATAAGCATGTGATTGCCGCACACTGTGTGACATTAACAAGTATGGATATAGAAGTTATGAGAAGAAAAAGGGTAAATGCCTCTCACAATCCTGTTTCGAACCTTAAGCTCGCTTCAGGCATTAGCCCTGTTTCAAAAATGCTTGAGACAGGCGTGACAGTCTCGCTTGGAACCGATAGCCCATGCTCCAATAACACCGCGGACATGTTCGGTGTAATGAAAACCGCTGCTCTGCTACACAAAGGCGCGAACAAGAACCCTATACTGATGCCTGCTGAACAAGTCCTGGAAATGGCGACGATTGAAGGAGCCAAGGCACTCTCTTGGGAAAATGAAATAGGCTCGATAGAGGTCGGCAAAAAGGCGGATCTTGCACTCATCGATTTTGAAAAGCCGCATCTTTTCCCGCTGCACAACGAAATAAGTCACCTAGTATATGCAGTCAAAGCCTCAGATGTTGAGACTGTTCTGATAGATGGCAAAATAGTCATGGAAAACAGGAAACTGACAACCGTAAATGCTGAGAAAGTCATGGGAATGGTTGAGAAAGCAAAGATCCACCTTCTCGATAGATTGAACGCCAGTGTTAAATAGTTGCGCCATGAAACAACTTATGAGGGAAAACCAGCATGGAGAACTTCAAGGTTAAAGACTCATCTCTCGCCTCCAAAGGTCATTTACAGATAGAATGGGCATCCAGACACATGCCCGTCCTGAGCCAAATTAAAGCAAGATTCTCTGATGAAAAACCGCTTGAAGGCATGACTCTCGCAGCATGCTTACACGTGACTAAGGAAACCGCCGTGCTCATTGACACATTCCTCGCAGGCGGGGCTCAAGTATCATTGTGTGGCTCGAACCCTTTGTCAACGCAAGACGATGTGGCGGCAGCACTTGTTGAAAGAGGTACACATATCTTTGCTTGGAGGGAGCAGACAACCGAAGAATACTATTGGTGCGTCGAGAGGACATTGGATAGCATGCCTCAGATAACTCTCGACGATGGGGCAGACCTCGTAAGCACAGTTCATAACAGGCGAATGGAAACCTTAGTCAACATCAAAGGCGGCACAGAGGAAACCACAACTGGCGTACTACGTCTAAGAGCAATGGAAAAGACAGGCCACCTCAAATACCCAATAATAGCGGTCAACGACGCATACACAAAATACCTGTTTGACAACCGCTACGGCACAGGACAAAGCACGATAGACGGCATCCTACGAACCACAAACGTTCTCTTAGCAGGCAAGAACTTCGTGGTCGGCGGCTACGGATGGAGTTCGCGCGGAATAGCTATGCGAGCTCAAGGAATGGGAGCCAAAGTAATAGTCACCGAAATAAACCCATTAAGAGCCCTAGAAGCAGCAATGAACGGATTCCGCGTAATGCCTATCGCCGAAGCAGCAGAAATAGGCGACATTTTCGTAACGGCCACGGGCGACATCAGCGTAATAAGAAAAGAACACATGCAGATAATGAAAGACGGCGCCATCTTGGCCAACAGCGGCCACTTTAACGTAGAAATCAACATAAAAGACCTAGAAGAACTGGCAGAATCAAAAAGAACCATCAGACAAAACTTAGAGGAATATGCCCTCAAGAACGGAAGAAAATTGTACCTCTTGGCAGAAGGCAGACTCGTAAACTTGGCAGCAGCTGAAGGACACCCGTCAGAAGTCATGGACATGTCCTTCGCAAACCAAGCCCTAAGCGTAGAATACTTGACCAAAACAGAGAAGCTCCCACCGAAAGTCCACTTGGTGCCGAAAGGAATCGACGAAACAGTTGCGAGGTTAAAGCTGAACACGATGAGAATAAAGATTGATGAATTAACCGCCGAGCAGGAAAAGTACCTGACAACATGGGAAATGGGAACGATCTAACAATAGAGCCAGAAAGCCACGGTAAACTTTAAAAGGTGTGAAGAAATAAACATGGCTAGCAAGTAGTGATGCGTGATGGTTAGTAAAGACCAATCGATAGGCGGAATAATATTCATACTATGCGCAATAGTTGGCATCGTATATTTTGTGACGCTAGTTTACCCACAGTGGCTGTCAATATTCGGCGTGCAGGCAACGTGGATTTCTGATGCCCAATTTTGGGTCATAGCAATACCGGTTCTAATAGCGTTCATCGGCATAATGGGGATAGGCGCATGGATCGGCTGGACGATGGCCACGACACCACCACCAAAGCCCATTGAAGAAATCACGGCTGAAATCGAAGAGAAGAAAGAAGAACCTGTGCCGGAAAAAACAGAAGAAGCTAAGCCAGTAGAGGAGCCTCAACCTCAAGAAGAGAAGAAACCTGAAAAGAAAAGAAAATAGCATCCCAAGTTTTTCTTGTTCTTAACCAAGCCTAATGTATATTCTAGTTCGACAACTTGTGGAAAGGTTGACCACATACATGACTCTTTAAAGCCCAAGCATTTTGAAAGCGAAATACATTGCCACATAAACGCTCACAGCTACACCAAAGGTCACAATGAGGCTTTTTGGGGAGATCGCAAATGAAGAAGTCTCCTCGCCTTTTGGCTGTATCTCATAAGCCTTGATCTCGTGTGTTTTAGCGTCAATCTGAACAATAGCGGCAAGCTTCTTCATTTCAACTTCAACTGTATAAACATCTTCTTCCAGAGAGACCCTTTTTGGTTTTAAGCCACCCTTATGCCCAATCCGTTTCAGAAAACTCGTAGCAATTGCCGTTACGGACTCGGCGTTCAATTCCTTAGGCTGAGCAGAAGCTGAGGTAAGGACACCCACTGTTCTCTTCTGTAGAGTCGCCGACAACTATGCCGTCTCCTATCCATCTTGATAGGGGAAAGCCAGAGATCTAAAAGCAGATGTGCGTATCATGTAAAACCAACTAACTGGTTATTGTCTTAAGCATGCATTTTATGATCTCTTCGCACACCATGCACTCTTCAGGTATCTGTTCCTTTGAGGATCGTTTGCTTAGATAACCAAATTGACGCGAGCATTTGCTCGGTTTGGGATCTAACTTATCGGGTTTATCTTCAGTAGGCTTGAAAACTTCTGGTTTGCCTTCAATTCTATCAGCATCAAGATCTGATTCCGTCGCAATGATCGCCAGGGCTGGTTCTTCTGTCACTTCTGAGAGGCAGTATGGGCACGCATCGTATGTTTCGGCGTCCTTCGACCCCAAATTCTTGGCCCTAATTGGCTTTGTAAAGGCTTTTCCGCAAGATTCGTTCCGGCACGTATAGCTCTGTGCCTCACTTGCTGTTTCTGTCTTTCTTGGAATAGAGAATCCTCCTTACTGTAGAATCGGGTTTCGAGTTTATAGTGTTAGCGAATCCAAAATCTATATTCAAGCTACTTAGCGAAGCAGGAGCGGATTTAGCTCAGAATTTGTTGGCTCGACCCACCGTCAGAGACAGAGGACTTTTGTCTCTTGTTACAGTTTTGCTTTTCTCCAGCAATTCAACGACCTCGTCTACGTACCTGAAATATTCCTTGTCCCTTAAGTATTCGGTGCGGGGTCTGGGGATGTCGACTCTTACCTCTCCAATGACCTTTCCTGGTCTAGGCGACATTACTATCACTCTATCTGCCATAAGCACTGCTTCCTCAACGTTGTGGCTTACCATAATGAAAGTATTCGTTGGCAAGGCGGGATTTCGCCAAATATTGAGCACTAGCTCACGGAGAGTTTTCGCTGTAAGTTCATCCAATGAAGAGAAAGGCTCATCCATCAGCAAGACTTCCGGCTTCAAGGCAAGTGCGCGTGCAATCCCAACGCGCTGTTTCATACCACCAGAAAGGTCATGAGGATATGTCTTTTCGAAACCTTCCAGCCCCACCATCTGCAGGTATTCCTCGGCAATGTGCATGCGATTCTCCTTAACAATCCCTAGCACTTCCAGCGGCACTTCAACGTTTTCCAACGCAGTCTTCCAAGGTAGGAGACCAAAAAGCTGAAAGACCATAGCGATCTTCGGCGTAGGTTGAGTGGTAGGCTGCCCCTGAAAAAGTATCCTGCCCGAATCGGCTTTCTCTAAGCCTGCCATCATTCTAAGCAAAGTGGACTTTCCACAGCCTGAGGGTCCGACTAGACAGAGAAACTCGTCTTTTGCAACTTGAAAGCTCGCGTTGTCTAAGACCAGAATCTTGGAATGGTCCGTAACGAATGTCTTAGTTATGTTCTGTATTTCAAGCACTGACATGATTTACACTTCCACATGATACTTTTCAAATTTCCTGAGCAAGCGTCGCCAAATAAGCCCTTCCATGAGAAGAACTATTGTGGCAATTATCGCAAGCATAAAAATCAGAACGATCGTGTTTCCATACTCGTAGCCTGCCTTGTCCAGCAATGAGCCCAATCCAGGAATCGAAAGTGGCGGAACTGTAGGCTCTGTTGAAGGCATGTACTCAGCGAAGATTATAGTGTTCCAACCTGTGCCCCATGAAAGAATACTGCCTGTAACTATAGCGGGCAATATAGACGGGATAATTATGTGCGTTATTCTCTTTATTCCCTTGAACCCTAGAAGATGCCCCACTTCGTTTATTTCGGTCGGAATATTCTTCACCGCGCTGACAATGTTCAGAAACATGTACCATATCATGTCAAGAACTAGCATTATGATACAAGTAAGCTCAAGAGCGATTCTTGGCATTCCAAGAAGCTGGTTCAAGCCAAGGAAAACGACCGGAAACAGCGCCAGGATCGGCACTCCTTGTCCAATGTCGTAAAGAGGATAGAAGACGGTTGCGAATCTCTTATGTTCTGCTGCCAAGACACCCATGCCAATCGCAACGGCAAGGGATATTCCATAAGCTATTGCAAGACGCCCCATGGTCAATGCAACCAGCATTGGGAGGGTGATTAGCTCCTCTGCAGGTGGCTGGCTGAAACCATTCCGAATCAATGCCAGCGTAGGAAATTGACCCAACACCGTGTATAGAACAAAAGCCACTGACGAAATGGCTAGAATCGCAGCAACGATTTTTTCGATGCGGGTGTATTTCCGCAATCGTTGAGAAACTATAGAAAAGGATTTGGGCCAATGTAATCTTCCAAAATGCAACCATGTTGTTGCTCTTGCGACGCCAAGCTTTCCAACTCCTGAGAGATCCATCCTGAAGACTGGCTTGTAAGTACCTGTACTTGCCCTTTCCATGAGCTTGTGCCAAGTCAAAGTGTTAAAGTACACAACAATGAAAGTTATGAATACAAGCAGGATTATCGCCAGATTCATATCTTTATATTCATAGGCAGCCTTCGCAAGAAGAAAACCCAAGCCGCCAGATGGTGGGCTATAGAATTTGTCTTGATATTGAATATATTCTGCTGCGATTATGAAGAACCAGCCATCACACCATGCGAGGTTTGCTCCAGAGACCACCGATGGAGTGATTGCAGGCACTATCACATGCCTAACGTATCGCCATCCTTTCAAGCCGAAGCTTCGAGACGACTCAGCAACGTTGGCTGGAATCCCTCGGATGGCTCCTACTACACCGAAGAATATTGCCCATGCCATAGACGTGAAGAGCAGAATCATGACGGAAAGCTCAACGCCCAATGGACCCAATGCGAAAAGGAAACCTATGACTATTGGGAAATACCCCAGAATGGGAATGGACTGTAGAAGATCTATGAAAGGTGTCAAAATCAGTGAGGCTATCCTGTTTGTGGCGGCTAGTATTCCGAAAGAGACGCCCCAGACAACCGAAATCACGAGGGTGATCACAATGCGGGAAATCGTGCTCAAAGTATATAATGGCAGGTTCTTAATCTCTGGATAAGGCAAGAAGGTTACGATTAGCCAAGTCATGACGCAAAGAATGGCCAATCCACCGATGAAACTTATTAAGCCCCTTCTCACGCTTCATTCGCCAGCTTAACCTTAAACAATAAAACATCACACAGTCAGCTGAGCAATTTAACAATATCGCATGTCAAGAGTCACCTGTTACCAATGGTCGAGTTATGGAACGCATGAAATGTTTAGTGGAGATCAAGATTCCGCATTCATAACCGTTTAATCAGTCTGGCTCCGATTTCTCGTCAATCAGCGATGGTGAAAAGCCTTGTTCGCGGTTTGGATCAGAATTGATGAAACACTGCCATGGATTGAAGCCAAGGGCGAATATCAGACGAAAAGCGAAGCAAGCAGAGCGGCAAAGCAAGCCTTGAAAGCTGCAAGGATCAAAGTCGTTAACGTTTCAGAGAAGAGGGCCATAAAGACCTTGGTGGCGGCAAGAACCTAAGAAGGTTAATCCTCTCGCAGACCATTCAGCATTCTCGGCGTCACAATAGAGCCTTATCTTCTAGTCAGCTTAGAACAGATGTTTGCTGGTTAGACAGGGTTTATCCCCCCACTTTGCTCGTTAACACGTTCGAAAAGCCTACACGCAGTCTACCAGCGATATTCTGAACATGTTCGGTGCAAGTGCTGCCGAATATTGATGACCCCGTATCCATCGAGTACCATGCTGAAATGCCTTCATCACGCACTCTCCGAACCTTTTTTATAATGCGAACCGTTTCTGGCTCCCCAGTCTGCTATCCTTTGACCCGTGATATTTGATTAAACCCTGAATCGGATGTGCAGGCAGTTGCTTTCGCGCCATTCGCCCATTAACCATAGTAGGAAACTCTTCAATCAAGCTTCAAGGCAGATCAGAAGCTAGCATTGCGTCCTCCAATTGAACATCATCGTTTCGGCGCCGGGGAAGGGATTTCAGCACCAATTTACTGGTAAAACTGGCGAGCGCTATTCCACATGAACCCTATATAGGTCTATGTCTTCACGCATCTCCGGCGTTGCTTCGAGGAATTCTCTGACTGAGCGTGCAACGTCTCTTGATTGTGTCACGTATCTTCCTACGATAATTATGTCCGCACCTTTCGCCAAGGCTTCTCTTGCTGTTTCTGGAACCACCCCACCAGCTACCGCGATCAAGAATTTTTTGTCCTTGAAAGTTTCTCTTATTTCTTGAACGATTTCCAGCCCGAGCGTTCTTCCAGTTTCTTGGTCTATTCCTCGGTGTACGACAACTATGTCCGGGAACTCCTTGAGCAATTCGAGCTTCTTAACAGGATCTTCGACATTTAGCATATCCACTACAGCGTAGATTCCGAGTCTTTGTGCTTCATGGATGAAAGCCTCAACCGTCTCAGCTGGTGCGAGTCCAGAAACCACAACTGCATCAGCAGTTTCGTCATAAGCTATGTCAACTTCAACTTTTCCGACATCCAGAGTTTTCAAGTCTGCTACGAAGAACTTGTCTTTGACAACGTCTCTTAGCTCGTTTATCACCTTTGTTCCATACCTTTTGATTAGAGGCGTTCCGACTTCCAAGATTATTCTGTCGCTTCCTGGCAGCTGCGCTATGATCTTCTTTGTCCTTTCCAGTTCTGGCGCATCAAGTGAGATCTGCAGATATGGCGGTCTCCACAGGCGTGGCACTTTGAATCCCATTATTGGGTGTATGGCTCTGTCCTTGTCGTACATTACTTTATCTAGTGACGGATACTTTGCTAAGGCCCTTTTTAGCGCCATCTTGGTTGCCCCGTAGTTGTAACGGTATATCTTGCTGAAATCAGTTGCTTGCGGATGTATGAAGACGCTACATATTATAACCCAGTCGTCTAGCTTGTCCTGGGGAATGATCTCTTCTTCAACTGCGTCGGCCACAGCCTTTGCAACAGCAGCTTGGGCCGGTCCAAATATCTTGCTTACATCTGCAGTGTTCTTCACCGTAACCTTGGGCACAAGCAGCGTGTAGGGTTTAGGGGGAAGGTTTGGCCTAATGACTGCTAACAGTGGCGTGTGTCCAGCAGAGAGGCTAGACATGCCAGCGGCAAAAGCCTGTCCGACAGCGCCGTTTTTGTCGCCCATAAGCAAGTCAATGTGTGCGACTTCGTTTCCCTCCCCGACCAAAGCCTCACCTATCAGGTAAACTCGCTCTTCAAAAGATCCGACAGTTTCTGTAAGGCTCGACATCGGAATAGACTTAGCTATCTCTTTGAAATCGACATCGAACTCCTTCAGCCACGTGTGAAGTGTGTCCCTGCTTATTCCTAGAGCTTCGGCCGATGCCAGAACTGTCGGTCTGCTCCTGGCAAAACCTCGGGGGCCTGCGGCTTTCTTTGCAGCCTCCGTCAACATTTTGACGAATTCCTCTTTCGACCCGGGCTTTTTAGGTCCTCGTTTCTCCATTGCAATTCACAAAGCAAGAATAGCCGTGAACTGATATATAAAAATGTCGGAAAAGACAATGGTAGAAAGCCAGTTTGCCATTAGAAATGTCGGAAGCGACTCTTGGACAAAAGATCTTAACAGTTCCAAGGCTTGGTTTTGTCGAGTTTCTTGATAAAATGCTGTTCACAGTATCGGAAGACTACACAGACGTGCCGAAGGACTATAGAAAAGCTTTTATTTCTACGAATAAACACTACAAGCACATGAGAAATCGGTTTTTGAAGTTTGAATTTGGATTGAAGAAAGAAAAACTTTATGTCGGGCTCGAACATCTTCCTCTGCACTAAGAGGGCATGGTAAGATGCAGGGAAGAAAAGTGTCAGATGATGTGATTGCTGCTGGTCTTCACCAATTTATTGCGGCTGCTGCAAATATACTCTATTTGCTGAAGGGTGATCTAGGTAGCTTTCTTGCTCAGTCAAGACGCGTCACACGTTCTAATGTCGCATCCATATATTACTTGCATACGAAGGCCAATATTCCTCAAGCACTAGAGGATCTTGGGGGAATCCGAGTGGAAACCAAGGACCTGATCATGAAAAGTGGCTATCCAGAAGCAGTAAAATCTGATTGGTTGAAGTTCGTTCTTTTCTTTGAGGATTTCCTCGAAGGCGTAAAGAAGCACAAAGTACGTAGCGGACCTCAAGACTACATTGACAGTGCAAGAAAGCTATTAGACATAGTTAATAGCTTCCAAGAATTAACCGGAAGTTTCTCCACTAGCGTCGAATTGGTTGCCGTAAAACAGGAACTGCAACAAGGACTCAGCGAATTGCTTAGATTTGAAGATATCTTCGCAGCAACGCAGAAGTTGGCACAAAATTGTGGTCTCGTTGGCAGCTGACATGTATGTCTGCATGGGAAAAGGCGTCTAAGGCGCTCATTGTAAATCTGCAAGATTCACTAAAGCGCTCAACTGTAGACGAGGTCATGCGCTTCTGCAGTTTTCTCATGGAAACCAAGAGCAGGGGTGGCACAGTCTATCTCATAGGAGCAGGGCGATCATTAGAGGTGCTCATGATGTTTCGTGCAAGAGTAGTGAGATCTCCATTAAAGTTTGATCTGCGCCCGCTTCCTCTTTTCCCCAAACCTCAAATAGAAGACGGAGATTCTGCGCTGGTGTGCACTGGAACCGGGGAGACCGCATCAGTGCTTTCAATGACCGAAAACTGGCTGGCCATCAATAGGTATGTGGGTTTAATCTCATCTTTTGCCGCCCAGGCCTTTCCCTCGAAGATTTTTTCTCTGGTCACCAGGCCAAACGCCCTAGTTCTTCTTTCCGGAATAGCACCCAGAGATATTCAAAGGAGAAGAGATAACCCAGAGGAGACTCTTACTCCGCTGCTTGAGCTCTACTATGACAAGACAGTTTTTGTGCCATCGCCAACGATATTCGAACTAACAGCACTGGTTTTCCTTGAGAGCATCATTAAACAGCTCTTAACCACATGCCAATGATGTAACATGGCTTGATTTGTCTGCGTTGGATTTTCCCACTCCCCATATATCTTAAATTGCTTAACCAACACCATGAATCTTTATCTCTCACTGTGAAGCGTATTATTGAAAGAGGATTTGTTGAATGACTGTCGAAGAGCTTCTCGCCATACTTTCGGCTCTTTCAGCAATCTTGGTAGCAATTCAAGCATATTTGGTCTATAGGGTGGATAGAGCAAGACTTCGATTGGAAAGTTACGTAGGAATTGGGGAGAAATCTGAATTAACGATAAAACCAGTAATTGAAGCGGGACCGAACGAGGTAATCATGCTCACCAACAACGGACTAATTTCCATCGACGAACTTGAAGTGAAAATTGATATAACTATTTCTGTCAAAAAACAGCCAGACATACCATTTCATCTGGGATGGCAACGAAGGACAATCTTGAGTTCAAAAGAAGTTGCTATCCTACCACTCTATGAGAAACTGGATAATCTCTTCGAAGAAAAGAAACTTAGGGCCACAGAGGAATTCGAGTTTCCTAGTGAAGATCCAGAAACTGGAGAAGAGGTAACTGATACGTTATCTGTTGCACGTTTGGTTAAGCCTTTTTCGATGATGTTGCAGATGGAAGTTAAATCCCATTTGCAGGGACAAACCAGAACCACAAAAAAGAAATTCAGACTTAGCTACAACTTCATATTTGAACCCATCCCAGACTACGAACCAGATTACAGGATCACAGTAGACGAATGCGTGGGTGAATGGAAGATTTAATAACAACATCCCTGAAGGCAAGACAAACAAAGAGCAGAGGCTACGGTTTTTCAGGGTTGATATGCTTAACACGCACGGTCGGTGTTCTATCACCCTGAAGCAAACGCCGAAGAGAAGCAATCGAGTCGTGTTCTTCGACGACGGATGCGCCTTCGTGCTGAAAAGGTGGCTGAGAACGAGGGAAAAGCTCAATCCTCCAACGAAGGCTTTGTTTGTCAGCTATCAGAGTCTGAATCGTTTGGACAGAAATGGACTCTACACTGCCATCGTGAACTATCCCACGGCGCTAGGCCTGTGCGACCCCCGCTCCAAGAGGTTGGAAGACCATTTCAGCCCGCATTGTTTTAGACATTGGTTCACGACGTGGTTGAGACGCAACGGCATGCCTCGAGAGTTTGTAAAGGAATTAAGAGGTGACCGACGAAAAGAGGCTATGGACGTGTATGATCATATTGATCAGGAAGAACTGAAACGGGCCGATCTCAGATCCCAAGCTTGGGTATACAGGCAAGATAGGCCTTACTCTGAATTGGGACTTGAAGTGACGAAGCCTTTGATACCCATTTGACTCTTTCAGGCGGTATCTTTCAATACCAGAAAAATTGCCAGTCTTCCCTCTCTATTTGCAGCGCGCGCGCATTTTTTGCTCTCTGTCCTACGTATTATGCCCAGCGCGCGCTATTTTGGGTTCGGGGCCCAGCGACTCTAATTAACCTCTTAAGAAAAAGGGTTGAATTTCGGTAGAAATTGCAGTTTGGGAACGGTAACTCCCGGGCTACCATTCCATGTGTTGAAGAATACTATTCCCTTTTTTCTTGCCGTGAGTGGAGCTTTCTTACTCAATTGCCCAAAAATTGTCTTCTCGAATATTTGATTTGGAACTGCGTCGTTATCGTTCAGAGGGAGAGGGGCGTTACACTAAGAAGCAAAGGCGGGCTTTTCAGAGGTTGATGAGTGGCCTGACTGCTGGCAAAAGTAGGAGTGAGAGACTCAGGTTTATGACGCTTACCAGCTCTCCCGAATCAAAAGATCGTAATCTCAACGCGCGCGCTTTTTACACATAGAGACTGATTGAGAATGATTAGAAGCTTATTCAGTTGTAAAAAATCGAAATGCGCGCGAGGGCATAGAAGACTCTACTGTAAATTTGGTGCTAAGAACCATAAAGTCCCAAGTCCGCTACAACCAGTTTCTCTATGGGTTGCAGACAGCACAAAGTGAATACTTGTATCCTTTTCTGCAAGCGATCTCTTCTGCTTTTGAATCAGCTTTATCGCGTTTTTCTGAATACCAGAATTCTCCGGTTTTGTTAAGTATCTTGCTGATGGTTTGATACCGATAGAAAGGCCCGGATTGCAATACTTGCAGTCAATCCTGTGCAATTTTACATCTCTCGTCGGATAATCTATGTTTACAAGAAATCCGGATGTTGAAGGTAGCTTCTTTAACTGGTCATCACTAATAATCTCAGTGAGCAATTTCTAAAACATCTCCACCATCTCTCTCATAGCTGTCATAGGCAATAAGATTTTTCAATTGCCTTTCTTTTCTGAATGATTTTATAATACAAGACTCAAAATGAGATAGTGTGGAATTCGGTGTTTGGCCTCAAAGAACTGAAGAATGCAATTAAGATAACAAATACTACAGTTGAGTGCCCTATCAGAGATTGCACTGAAACGGTTCCAAGACAAAGAAGAAACTTCAAGCGCCTGAAAGAGTTCATGTGTCCCAGGCATAACATTTACGTTTCACCGTCAACATTTGAGTACAAAAACGAATTGGGTAATGTTCTCTGGAAAGATGAAACTGATTTAGACTTGCTCAAACGAATAAGAAAAGTGAAGCGTGAAAGCATGATTGCACGTGACAATAGTGAAGATGCAGTCACTTGGAATGTTTTCAGATTCCTTGAGAAAGAGAAGCTGCTGTGTGGATTTCTATCTGGATTGACCAAGAATACTGTTGAGAACCCTGAAGTTATCTATTGGTCCTATTCCCAATCTGAGCAAGATACGTACCCACTACTACGAGAAGCGAGAGAAGAGTTTGAAACTAGGCCTCAAAGTGGCTCTGAACCAGATATTATTGTCAAAAGCGATAATGCACTCTTTCTTATAGAACCCAAGCTTACAGCTAACAACAAAACTGTTCCACGATCTAAGAATCCAATGGTTCGGGGAAAGTATGAGATTGGTGGTAATAGATGGTATTCTCAAGTTGTTGATTCAGATTTTGAAACAGCCGCAGTGACTGAGAAGAAATATGAACTGCTCCGACTTTGGCTGATTGGATCTTGGATAGCGTATTACCTAGGTCTCGATTTCTATCTTGTCAATCTCGTACGATCTGAAAAGGAGAGAGATATCGAAAGAACATTCAGAAAACACATCAAAGAAAACCCAAGAAGGATTTTCCTAAGAGGTGCATGGGAGAATGTTTACCAATCTATTTTAGACAGTAAATCGAGAACCATAGAAAGGGACAGAATGATTGAATATTTCGAAAACAAAACCATTGGCTACGACAAAAATGGCAGACTGCAAAAAGCCTTTCAGCATCGCGGTAATTCGTGCTTCCCGAACTCTTCGTTCTCATAGCGAAATTGCAAGTAAAATGTAGCCAATTCAATACGAGCCAGCTAGTTCCCGCTCGCAAAGTGTGCGTATTCAAAGAAGTTTGAACGAGAGTTTGAAGCTACCCTGAGCTTGATCGAGTGCAATAAATGACGGAACGAAAGCGTCTTTTGTACATGAGTTTCAGCTTTTTTTTGTAACGTCCAATTTAGGCTTCCTTATCTAAAATGGCCTAGAAATAGGCTTCAAATGGTAAAAATGGCGCCGGGGAAGGGACTCGAACCCTTGCGAGCCCAAAGGGCCCACTGGCTGACCTGTCTATAAGATACTAGACCCCTTTATGTCTATGCAAAGATCTCGAGGCCAGCGCGATAACCACTCCGCCACCCCGGCGCTGCATAAGAGTTTCCTAATGGTAGCTTTTAGCTTTATCCAAACAGGAAGCTATGCCGTTTGCCAGTCCAGAAGCATTTCAGTCTGTTCAACGTTCATGAAAGCTCCCAAATCCTTGACAACTTGTTTCAGCTCGGTCAAATCCTCTTTCCCAATTTTCTCCAGGGACTCTAATATCACCGCAAGCTTTTTCCTTGTCTTCTTGGCTTTCCATGTCCCTACGATATGTCCATTGACCAGTGCCACGGCAGCCAAATCCCCTGCTTTGCGGTAGACCTCTCTCACAAACTCTTCTTTTATCATTCTTGACCTGTCCTTGTGTCCTAGCAGGAACGGATCGAATTTCGGCAAGAGGCAAGGTCGATGTCTCTCCTCTAGATCCAGTTTCTCTAATTCTCGGAGGTCTTCTTTCAGCATCAAGAGCCTCTTTCCAGAACCCTTGACTTGCACGTCCTTGAGCCCTGGTTTGTTGCCCTCGATTGCTTTTCTCGTCTCGCCCGCAAGCAACCCACTCCAATACGTGAAGTCTTGAGCCGAGGCCGGACCATAACCATGCAGATACTTAATCAACAATTTTCTGCGAGCCTCGTCCTCGCGGATTTCGTCAAGGTTTACTTGCGGTAGCCATTGGTCAAGTCGTGCGAAGCATGCTTCGTTGCCGCAAGGTTCTGCATGCACCGTCAGTCCTAGATAACACGTTTCTTTAAGGATGCCTCCCCAGCCTGAAAAGAGCCGTTGATAAGACTTGGGTGTGTCGGCAAGTGTTGATAGAACTCTCTCATTGAGCTCCTTTCTTCGCAAAGGTCTGTCAGCAAGAGCCTGCAAGATCTTCGGATGAAACATTCTTTGACGCTCTTCTTGTGAGGGCCACTCTGGCGACTGCGTGTATCTTCCGTGATGCTCGAACCACATTCTTTCCAAAGCACTGTGGTAAAGAGGCAAGTCTCTTGAAGGAATAATGTGCAGCGTGCCCCGCACACACCATGCTTTAACCAAGCTTCTCTCTCTATAAAGCGCACTATCTAACATCTCAGGTTCGAAATCCTCAATTCTATTCCAAAGCGAAATGTACGGCGTTAGGACCGCTTGTGCATGCAGCCCACACAGGGAATCGACCACCGTCACCACATCATGTCTTCTTTCTGACAACAGGAACTGTTTTGCCATATAGAATCTGGTCAGCTGTTTATGAGTCACTTTTTCCAGGTTTTTTTTGCTACTCAATTCAGAAGTCGTTGTGCGCGTCGTTGTTCACCAAAATCAAGATTAAGCCTCAGGTCATTTAATGATAGTGGAAACAAGGAGAAACGAGCCCCTTGTCAGAAGAGCGGAGAAGAACAAAGTACGACATTTATGCTGACATAATAGAGATCATCGCCAGAAAAGGACTATGCTCGCTGACACGAGTTTCTTATGAGACATCACAATTGAACCACATTGTCGCGTAAACGGCGGAATCCTATACACTCGCGAAGCGAGAATCAGCAATCAAGTTTCACTAGCCAAATCACGACAGAAAGTAGCCGAACTCCCCAGTTAGAGAGTAGCACTACTTTATTTTTGGCACAACTAGATCCGCAATGTCTACACTGTGCTCATAAATCTGTCTCATGAACGAAGCTACAGCCAAGACCTGCGGCATAACGTCAACTGACTGCTCCCTTGACACTGCCTCAATTTTCGCGAAGGTCTTATCAATCTGTGCTCGTCCATCTCGTACGTTTTCCGCGAGATCCATGTTGCCCTCCAAGAAAGCTTTTAGGGCATTTTCATGCGCTACGAAACAAGATTCATGCAGGTTGACAAACAATTCCTTCAAATCTTTAGCCATCTCTGCCCCTTTCAATTCCATCACCTTTGACGCTGCTCGCACACATTCGTCGCCAATGGCTTCTACTAGACTTGCTGCTAAGCGGTAGTCGAGGCATTCGATGGGACTTACCTCAAGTTTCTCGCTCAATCCTGGAGTTTGGATTATTGTTCGCAGGATTCGTACTAGAACGAAGTATAGTCTGTTGCTTTCCTCATCGCGGGCAACTACGCTCTTTGCCAATTGCGCATCGCTCTCAACTAAGGAGGCCACCACATCACGGTGCATGCCCGCAACTATAGTATAACCCCTACGCAGGTTCTTTTCAGGCGGAAAGCTAGAAGGCTCTAACATACATTGAAGAACGATGCTCGAATAATCCTCTTCGACAATTTCGAGTCCCATCAAATTACTGGCGGTCTTTTTAACGATATCTCGCGACTCAAAGCTAATTCGTTCCTTTGCCTCAACCCGGATGATGTCGAAACCGAGCAAGTAGTTACCTATGATTTCGCGACTCAAGTGTGGCCCTATTCTGAGCGTTACAGTTCTAGGTTCTGGCGCGATATTGTATTTGGGGTCTATGACGAGCTTGCCGTCGCTGGTTTCACCAACAGCGACCACGGAACCGCGACTCAGCGAAGAGCGTTGAGCCCATGACTTCGGAACACAAACGAAAAATGTGCCACTTGGAGTACGTTGAACCTTACGCAAATCACTCATTCAATTCACCTCTGCGTTGGTTTATTCAGATTCGAATAGCAACATATCTAAACAGGGGTCCACTATATAAACTGAGACCGTGAGGGCTAGACTTGAACGATAGCGTCCTAATAGGTATAGACCAAGCGGCGAAATTAGGGAATCCAAAAGGATGTGCCCTATGGGGCAGAAGAGTTGTAGGAACAAGTCTAGTTCACACGAACAACGAAAGAGTAGGGGCTACTATTGACAACGAACCGTCGCTAGTTTCATTGATCCTCTTTCGATTTTTCTAAGGAGGGAATTCTCGGAAAGGCCGACTAGGAAGTGACAAAAAGAGAGTGTCAAATCTTCCGGCTTAGTCTGCCGGCAATGGGCAACTCACAGAATGCGGCATCGACCTCAACAAGTTAATAGCGGAGGAAGGCCACAAGACAATAGAAGCACATCCAACTTCGACACGAAAAGCCTTGAGCACGTCATGAGGAGATTGAGAACAAATCCAGATGCCGCGCAATAGTCGCTCTCACCGTATATCTACTCACAAAAAACAAAACTGACGTCGTTGTCGACGCGAAACGGGTTGCATAATAATGCCCAAAGAACAAGCTTGGAGCAACATTAGACTACAAAAGGCCGTACAACTTACGATCACGGCAGGTTATCAATTGGACAAAGAAGCCTTCGAATTCCTAAGAATGCTTTCTGCCACGGAGGACCCAGCCGAAATCGTGAACAAAGCATTAGGAAAGATAGAGAGCCTTGCAGAAAGACCGATATTCATTGGCAGAAACTTTCTTGAACAACTTTTAGCGAAACCAGAAACAATAACAGATATCCCCGTTCAGCGACAAACGGTACCAGCCTCTCCGCTGACTGAAACTCAGATCCCTCTACAAACAACTGAAACCAAAACGCCCTTCCATCCATACGCAAAGGAAGTCGAAGCACAAATAGAGATAATCGAGGATCCCGGCACCAAACTAGGCTCAGACGGCTCAATCCAAGACTACCTGCGCTATTTCCAGGATAGATTCAAGAGAATGGAAAAGCTGCTAAGGCAACGTATGGACGTTAAAGCCGCCGCTTCGATAACAGACGCCTTGAAAGCTCCTCCAAACACGAAACTCAAGATAGTAGGCATGGTAACGGAGAAGCGAGAATCAAAACAGAGGACGATCTTGACAGTCGAGGATCTCGAAGGAAGCATTACGGTTCTTGTTCCACAAAACGCTCCTGAGGAGTTACAGCAAAAGGCTCGCTTAATCATGCTTGATCAAGTCTTATGCCTAAGCACTGCAAAAACCAGAGGCACTCTTCTGATTGCCGAAGACATTATCTTCCCTGACATAGCACAAAGACCCCAACACAAGGCACCTGAACCCGTCTACGCGGTGCTGACGTCAGATATGCACGTTGGTAGCTCAAAATTCCAGCGCGAAGCATTCAACCGCTTCGTCCTGTGGCTCAACGGCAAATATGGCGACGACGGAATGCGCGAGATGGCCAGCCACATCAAGTATGTCATGATAGCAGGCGACATAGTCGACGGCGTTGGCATTTACCCGAA
>Ga0315280_10000344_pt1 | contig 85767 bp, 79 predicted proteins | sample YL17G06_40_MG_FD_203697 | JGI IMG/M metagenome (GOLD analysis project Ga0315280, IMG submission 203697) | Sediment microbial communities from Yellowstone Lake, YNP, Wyoming, USA - YL17G06_40 | ecosystem: Environmental > Aquatic > Freshwater > Lake > Sediment | place: USA: Wyoming | collected...
CCGTAGCGCATTGGCTGAGGAGCAGGAAGAGAAGGATGCAGAGGAAGGAGGCCTATTCATACGTAATCGCTTACAACGTTGTCAGAGCCATCGTAAACCCACTCAGACTGATTTGAAATGGAGCCGCGCCTTTCCAAAGCCTTAAATATCTAAAGTTTTGGGCTTAAGTCGAATAAAAATGAAAAAACTACAAAGCAATATCATTAAGGTTCTAGAAGGATCAGCTCTAGGCGCACTGACATTTCTCCTGTTCCTCAGCACGTTTGTAATTGCGATTCCAATAGCCCGGGCACAAGAGGCCCCATTATTCACCATAACATTACTTGCCCCGACTACGAACCCGGTTAGACGACAACATGCGGCTCTTCTGGGGAATTCTATGCAATCAGTGGGCATTTCGGCAAGGGTTGTATACGTCACGTTCACAGACTTGGTCGATCGATTCTGGCCACTTGATGTAGCGGATGTAGGGAAAACCTTCGATGAAGGGGGCTTTGACATCGGTTTCATTGGATGGGGCTTTACATCGCCAGTTCCAGATATTAAAAGCCAGTATATCGGGACCCCAGAAGCATTCCCACCAACAGGCAACAATTATGCTCTCTATAACAGCTCAGAGGCAAACGATCTGCTAACCAGAATCTACACCACCTCAGATAGCACCCTCCAACTCCAACTCTTCAAACAGCTTTCCACCGTACTTGCCAGAGACAGGCCATATAATATCATCTACGTAACTTCCGATGTTGTAGCCCGAAAACCAGAGATCGAGATCTACGGCGACCCGAATATATTCAGCACAATGACCACCCCGTTCTCTGACTTACAGTTCTTCAGCGGAGTGACAACCTTCACCTTCGCCGAGGCAGGTGACTGGCAGAGCCTTGCCCCATGGGCGAACTCAGACTCAAACTCCTTCTACGCCCTATTCGTATACGGGATAACCCAGGGCGGTCTGCAGCTTGTTGACACACGCACCAACTCGTTCTACAAGAATGAAGCAGAGATGATTACCGCGACGGACGACTTAAGGAACTGGACGATTACGATCAAACCCGGCGTATTGTTCCATGACGGCGTAGAAGCAACTGCTGATGACTATCTCTTCACCGAGAGAGCACTATTGACTCCCGAAGTCGCTTCGGTAGGTCTCTCCGACAAGCTTTCCCGTTTCGGAAACCTGGTCAAGTTCACCTGGTTAGATGGCACCACCACACTGGTTGACAACTCGGGAGGTGCACTCACGACCCCGACATCTGAGTTCAGGGCGATCGACAGGTATACCTATGAATTCAAGATCTACCCGACCTTAATACCCTACCCATTCCTTAACATGACGGAGACCGCGATCGCGCCTTTACCAAAACATTACCTGGAACAGGTACCCTTCGCAGAATGGAACCAACTGGCATTTGCGACCGGCCTTAGGGGCGAGTACACGTTCACTTGGGACATCGCAAAGTATGGTGGCACAGGCACATACACAGCGGATGGCCCCTTCGGCACAGGCCCATACGTATACAAGGGCTTTGATCCTGTCAAGCGTCTGGCGGTACTTGAGAAATTCCAGGACTACTGGGATCGGGAGCGACTGGAGGGACTAGGATACTTTACTGTCGAGACCTACAACATTGCCACGATAGTGGAAAAGGACTCTGCCATTGCTGCATACAGAACTGGCGAGGTGGACAGCCTCGATGTGAACTACCAACTCGCAGCCGACCAAGACATACTCATTGAACTCGGTGCTAACGTCTTCATTAAGCCGGAGATCGGATGGCAGGAATATGGCTTCAATATGCAACACCCAATCGTTGGGACAGGAGTTGACACACCAGCTGGAATAGCCGATCCAACACAAGCCGCTGAGGCAGCTCGACATATACGAGCAGCAATAAGCTACCTCATGCCAAGGGAGTTGATAGTCGAGCAACTTCTTGCAGGGGTAGGAAGACCCGGATCGACAATTCTAGGCGCCTTCGGTGCAGCGTTTCAAGACCCAGCTGTAGAGCCAGATCCCTACGATCCAGCCCTCGCGAGGGCTGAGCTCGTTGCCGCCGGCTACGAGACAGGCGTCAGCCCGATCACACCAACCCCAATTACTTCAACCACCCTCCTCTATGGACAGGCTGTGCCCATCGAGGGCACTTTCAAGAATCCGGTGACGAATGAACCCTACGTAAATTACGTGGTCAGAATACAGGAGAGTCAAGATGGCACAACGTGGATCAACACGCCATTCGCACCTCTGACCGACGCAGAAGGCAAGTATCATGCAATGGTGGTACTTGACTGGCCAACAACATATGTGAGGGCATACTTCACAGGTTTCGTTGTATCCACATCTGTATCTGGTCAATGGCCGATCTCAGCGGGCAACTACTACGACGAGCTAGTTAGGGAGGGCAAGGTAGAACAGGTTCTACCACCTTACGAGGGACCAACCCAAACGTTCACATTGCGTAGCATTGAAGACCTTATGACCGAACTTACAGGCAATCTAGCGACAAGCGCCGACGTCTCCGCCTTGAGGAGTAGCGTGGACTCCTTGACAACTTATCTGTACGTTTCAATCCTAGTGGCCATCATCGCCTTGATCATAGCCGTCGTAGCCTTCATGAGAAAGAGTAAACCGTCGTAGCTCCCACCCTAATCTCCCCCTTTTTTCTTTCTCACTTCATAGTTAGTGCTAGGAATACTAGTTCTAAGCATAGAAATATTCCCACGAGTAAGTAGACTAGTGCCTTGCGTTCTGCCTCACGGGATTCCTTTAGGGTCCACTCAGTACTCCCCCTTTCAGGGGACTTCGTAACTTGGGACCGTTCCAATCCCGTTGCCTTCACGGTAATCCGGTTCCGATCGCCCGGATTAAGGTATTTTTTGGCTTGGGACCACTTTGCAGTGTGCATGAAATCCAAGGCCCCTCCCATTAAGAAGAAGATCGCAGCTTCCACTAAGGATAGATTACCAAAATGGCTCGTCATAGAGGATATGGAAATGTTGCCCGATAAAAAAAGGTTAAGGATAATGCTTAACATGATATTCAAGAATGATAAATAGGAGAAAAGCCGTGCCGATTTCCACAGGATCTGTTTGATGGTAAGCATGTTAGGAGATTATGGAGAGCTTATATTTATAAGGGTTCATCGGTTAGCGCAGAACAGGGATCCTTGATTGAGGGGAAAGGCACAAAAGAAGACAGACGGAATCATGAGCTACTCATTCTTCCTAACTATCCTCATCCTCGCGATCGCTGCGGTGACCATTAACTATCTAGCCTCTCTTCCGATAATCCATCATTTGCCCTCAACGTATGACTTCAAAAGAGCTGATTGGATGAAATACGTCCCACAGGGCGCCGAGGAGGTATCGATTTACAACTTCAGCCAAATATCGATGAAGACCATGAACGAAAGTCTATTTCCAAACGATGCGCTCCTCGTGATACATAATTTTAAGACAGAATTAAAGGTCTTCGATGTCGAGTTCATCGCAACCTCTCTGTATCGGAATCCTGATCCCAACTCCGAAGACATTGCGCTTAACATAATCAGGCCAAAACATCACATTTACTTGGCACTTGAAGGGGAGATCGAGGAGAAAGGTGAAATGCGATTTCCTTACAAAAACCATACAGTTGTACAGGTGACTGGACATGTAGTTAACAAATTGCCGATTGTGACGCAGACCACGCCCGAGTACGTAAAGGCCTACATTGTAATGGATGAAGGCTATCTTCTATATTCTGAGGGCATGAGGGGTCTGGATCTGGTAAAGCAGTCCATAGACCACGCCGAGGAACCCAGTCAATTCTTTGAGCAACAGCAGGTTAGGGCCTCGCTATACCTCCTATTATCGGAGGAGGGAGATGAACTTGGTTTCTCGTATTCCACGTTTCCGTATACTGTCAGTGGTGTTAGTTCGACTTCGACCTCCATACATTATGAAGAAGGCCTGGTTATAGTGCGTTACGTGTTCGCATTTGCCAGCACCGACGAAGCCTCACAGGGCTTGGATGGCATCAAGAAAGCCAACCTAGAGGCTGTGGAATTTCAAATCTATGACAATTACATAGTAGTCACCACCGAGTACGATGGTCACTTGCTACTGAGGGAGCTTAGGTCCCTATAACGCCAATCCCTATCAAATGATCTATCTGGTGCTGATCCCTTGCGCCAACGGGTTTCCTTAATGTAATATACCTCGCCATAGCTCAAGGTGACAGGGCAGACCAGAATGGCCGGGCGTGATACGTGGCTCATAGGAGCTTCCTCTCTACAACCGGACGAGAGGTACCATTGTTACGCTGCTGTCAATAGAGCCTTAGAGATGGGAGTGGATGCGACATGGGTCATAGGGCCCTCTTCGTTCAACCTCAGGGGCAGAAGGGTTCGGGCTGACCTCGGGGATTTCCTATTATCTTGCGATGGGGGGGTTTCGGCAAGGGTCAAACTCGCGTGCGAGGAAAAGGGCGTGAATGCCCAGAAGGTCGGATCGGCCATAAGGGCCCACGTCGCTCCCCTCCGCAGGTCTATGGTGGCCATCTACCACGATTTCGGAATATCTGGTGAATCCCTCGTGAATTTGATAGCAGCCCTCAGGCAGCTCGGGTTCTCGAGGCTAGTCTTCCTCACGTCATCGACACTTCGCGAGAGGTTACCAGAAGTCGATGTGCTCTTCCTACCCGCAGGAGACAGCAGCATCATCGCCCAAGGCCTTGAGCTGGGGGGTGCCGAGGCAATAAGGGACTTCGTGGCGGACGGGGGCTGCCTCGTAGGGATGTGCGACAGCGCCCTCCTTGTGGCCCAGCCATCGACGCCCGAGCGAGCAATAGGTCCCAAGGAGCAGGAGTTTCAGGGTCCCGCCTTACTCTTACGAATGCTGCAGTGCGACGTGCTGAACGAATTCAGAGAACTCCCAGCCCCAAGTTGTGCGTATAGAAATTTCGGTCCGACGGTGAGGGTCAACGCCTTTCAGGGCAAGGTTCTCGTAAAGGTCACAAAACCGTCGCACCCCATAATGTACGGTTACAAGGGCTTTATCGATCTCTACGCCGACGGACCGATATTCGCGACCACGACCGGTTCGGAAAGTCTTTGCGCCTTCCACAAGCCGACCAAGAGCACGGTCCACAACCTCTCAGAGGCCCTCGCTTGGCGACTTGCAACGGGCAGGTCCGCCATCGTCAGCGGCAGCTTTAGGGCCGGGAAGGTCGTCCTTGCCAGCGCTCAAATGGGCCATCCTGGCATGCCATCGGCATGGCCTCTGCTTGGCAACATAATATTCTGGTGCATTTCATCAAGGCCCTCAGCGCTCCTCGAGGAAACGGGTTCCATCCCTCAGGAGGATCCATTCAGGCTCGTGGATTCGGCCCTTCGTGAATTGGCATCGATTCAGGTGGCGATCTCACCCCTGAAGCCGAACATGGAGATGCTGACCCCCAGGTTGCTCGCCACTCTAGGTCCAGAGGCCATCGAACCTTGGATTACAAGTTCAAGGGCCTCATCCGAACTGATGAGGGCTTTTACAGAATTATCGAATTCGTTCTTGGCCTCAGCCTACATGTTTGCCAGGGCTAAGGATCTCAGGGCTTCGATCGATCTACTGGCATCATCAAAAGAAGGGTTGAAAGGTATCGAGCCCAGCCTCGCAACTCTTTCAAAGGCTGAAGGGGGAGCAATCTCTGTCCTCTCAACGGCTTCGAGGGCCCTCAGGATCTTGGGGGGTATAGCCGACCAGATACGAAAGGGCGTGACTGAAGTTGGGTCCCTCGCGGAGCTCGAAGCAGTGCTTAAACCCGATTCTGCCACTATCAGGACGCTCAGGTGCAGTGCCCTGACGGTAGTGGCCGCCCTCGTCGGAGGGGCACCGTTCCATTCGCCTTGGTACGATGGTGAGGTCGGGCCTTGTCACAACACGTGGCTGGTCAAGGGACAGGAAGGGCTGATTGCGCCAATTCTCGGCTTGGCCTCCGCGCTTGAAAGGGCGAACATGTGCTTGACCGATGCGATGACAAATTGCCTTGACTGAGTTGAACGCGACCGTGATGATCGCCAAATTGGTGTCCCACATCCTTCAGGTGCGATGCGATGTCTGACCCAATGAGCCCATCCGATGCGCTGGATAAAGGCGGGGGACCCTTCACCGCTAGGGCTTTTTCCTTCGCGATCCTGTCATCGCTCGCCTGGATCATGGCCCAGTCATTCGTCGGGCCCTTGAGCGGTTTCTTCGTGACTGGCGAAGGAGCCCTGTCCATGGTCTTCCTGGCCGCGGTCCTGTTCCGTGGGAGCCTGCGTCCGTCCGAGTACGCGATGATATTCGGAATGGTCGAGGCCTCTTCCATAGCGGCCATAGAGATCGGGGCAATGTCGGCCGCGCCCCTGGCCATCAACCTATTCTCGGGCCTGAGCCCGCTGCTCCAAGTCACTCCCAGCTTCTTCAAGCTCTCTAGCACGGACCTAGTCGCTGCAGCTTATGGTGGGTCACTGATCCCATCGGGGCTCACGCCCATCATAGTGACGATGTTCTTCATCAATTCCGCCTTCTTCCTATTAATCCTCGTTGCGACCGCTATGTTCAGGAGGACGATGGTCGAGGTCGAAAGGCTGCCATTTCCAGTCGCTCGGGCCTGTAACACCGTAACCCAGCTCTTCAACTCCCCCGCGACCATCGAACATCGGTTAAAGCGTCGTGTCTTCCTGGAGGGCGTCGTGATCGGGCTCCTACTCACGTTCGTAACGGAGGGCTATCTGATCGGCCAAGAGCTACCCTTTATCAGTTTGATCCCCTACTCGATGAACGAGCCCATCTACCAGGCCCTTAAGTCGCTCCTTCCAGGCGCGCTGATGGGTTTTTCGTGGGCAGGGGCTGTCTGGACCATGTGGTTCCTCTATCTCGCCCCCGCCGAATCCACGATTACCGCTGCAGTGTCTAACTTCGTCGCATACATGATCATGGCACCCCTCATGGTCGCGTTCAAGGTTGTAAGTTGGTCTCCTTCACTCAGTTATAGTGAGTTCCAGTATGAGCTCATCAGCGGGGGAGCCATCTCTTACTCTTGGCTGAGCGCAGGCCTTCTGTTATCGGCTGCTGTTGTGCCCCTCCTCGTGAACCTCAGGCACGTGTTAGCCGAGCGCACCTCCATGGAGGTCATTCGAAGGAACTACCTACTTCTGTCCCTGGTCTGCCTCTCCTTGTTGACGATCCTGGGCGCCTACGTGATGGGCACGCCGCCGATCCTTTCCGCCTTTCTAGTCGCTGCCATCCTCTTGGGCTATAACCTGTGGCTCACGAGGTCCCTCTCCGAGCTCAACACAACCCAATCTGAACAGGGCCTCTTCATGGGATGCATGTGGGCTCTGGGGAGTTCCCTCTCCGGGTTTAAGCTCGGCGAATTATCGGGCGCCGCATACGGGGCCATTGCGACATCCTATCTCTTTTCGAGTAATGCGACGGTTGGCGCTGGATGCATGGAGGCCTTCCGGCTCGCTAATCTGACTAACATGCATTGGAGGGACATGTTCCTGGTCCTGTTGTGCGGCCTCCTGATCACCTCCATCGTCGGCCCGCTCCTCTACCTCTCAGTTCTATCTGCTACGGGTCTGCCTACGTTCTCGGGCGATCCAAAGGGCATCCTCTGGTCTCAGGCTGCCTCCAGCCTCGGATCGGATGCTGCCTTTGCCTATATAATCCAAGGGGAGCCCCCGTATAGGCTCAACTTGCCCTCAGGTCTTGCTGGATTCCTCATGGGCCTTGCGGTCATCCTCATCAGAGCCAAGTACACCTTTCTCCCCATATCGGTCGTTGCTGCCGGAGTAGGAGTCGCAACAGATCCGGGAAGTGGATTTTTCATCTTCCTGTTCCCCGGGCTTGCGAGGATCTTGACACTGAGGCTCGGCGGAATACGCCTTTATGAGGACTTCGGCATTCCGCTCTTCACCGGCCTCTCGTGCGGGGCGGTCCTTGGGGCCCTGTTATCATCCCTCAACATACTGAGACATACCTTGCTTATGGGATAGAAGCTAGAATTCCGCCCCATACGATTAAATAGGCCCATATTGGGGATCATTGTGGAAAAGACCCGAACCATTTGCCTGGAAAAACCCGTAACCATAGACTTATATTAGGTCCTCCGAAGAGCCGTGTGAACGGCATTGGTAACCGGATATTGCCTTAAACACCGAAAGCAAGTCGAGATTAAGGATGCAAGCGAGCAGATCCTGAAGAATGGCAGGAAGGCCATGGTTGGCGTCTGCCCTGAGTGCGGGACCAAGATCGTAAAGTTCATCAAGGCATAGGCTAAACGCCCGTTAGCCTTTTCGTATACTCGTCTACGGCAATCCTGTAGCTGTTCGTATCGCCTATATCGATGAAGTTGGCATCAGAGACGTAGGCATAGGCCCTCTCGCTCTTGGCCATTGCCTGCTGGAATACCTTGTCCATGCTTATGACCTGGCCCTCGGGGATATAGTCGAAGATCCTCGGCTCCATCACGTATACGCCGGTGTTTACTATGGCCTCGGTCTTCGGCTTCTCTTCCCATTTGCTGATTCTCGAGTCGCCATCAAGGTGGAGCACCCCGAATCTCGTAGTCGTCGTGAGCTTTCTTGCCACGAGCGTCGCCAAGCCCTTCTTCTCCCTGTGGAAGGCGATGATGGGCTTAAGGTTCAGGTCGGTTACGACGTCACCATACGTCAAAACGAAGGTCTCGCCGCCGATGGCCTTCTCAACGGTCTTTAGCTGTCCTCCCTGGGAGAGCGGTTTTATAGACCTGACGAACTTAATCGAAAGGTCGAGGCCGATCGTGGAACCATCCCTAAAGTAATCCTCTATGAAGTGGGCAAGGTAGCCCGTCGCTATCACGATGTCTCGCAGATCGTTGGTCGATAGCCAACTCAGGATGTGTTCCAGGATAGGTCTGTCCCCGAGCGGAAGCATCGGCTTGGGGATTATGAAAGTGTAGGGGCGGAGCCTTGTGCCCAACCCGCCTGCAAGTATAACGGCTTTCAACTTGCCATCCCTTGGGTGTCCTTCGACTAGAAAAACTTAGCGCAGTAACTATATTGCCTACGGGATGAGGCCACATGGACGCAATGTGTTACCAAGACCTCGGTTACGAGCCGGATCCGGAAAGTAGCCTTATAGCTACATACACTCTGCCTCCTAAATCCGTCAAAGCCGATGCCCGGGTGGCTCCATGGTCGTGGACGAAGGCCGATGCCCTGAGACGGGTGCCAGAGGAATTCGCTTCAAGGGCCTTTCACGTGGACGAGAGGAGCGGGGTTTTCGACATAGCCTATCCCGTCGAATTGTTTGAACCCGGCAATGTCGCTCAGTGGTTGAGTATCTTTACCGGCGTGCTATTTGGCCCCGTAACACCGGATACCCTTGGGCTGTTGGACATACGGATCCCTGAGAATATGAGAACTCCCTTCGGGGGCCCGAAATTCGGCCTTGAGGGCGTTAGAAGGATTGTCGGCACAGATGGCACCGGAAGGCCCCACTTGGGCATGGCGTTTGGGAAGTTCGGAATGACGGCCGAAGAGATGTCTGCATTGGCTTACGAAGTAGGAAGCGGGGGAGTGTGCCTCCTTCGGGACAACGGGGCGCTTACTGATCAGGGGTTCTGTAGGATGCCCACGAGAATCGTCAACGTGATGGAGGCACTTGACAGGGTTCGCGAGGAGGGAGGGCACCGCGTCCTGTATGCGGTGAACGTGACCGCCGATGCCGCCAAGGTCCTCGATCGGGCCGACACGGCCATCGAGAACGGTGCCAATTGTCTTATGGTCGACGTCTTCGGTGCTGGCCTCTCCTCTCTCAGCAAACTCAGTGAAGACGCGTCGGTAGCGGTTCCAATCCATGCCCACGTAGCCTCTCGTGCACGTGGCGCGCTGGAAAGCGTGACTTCGATGTTGGTCCTAACCAAGCTGATGAGGTTGCTTGGTGGCGATCAGATTGAAATGGCGATCGGGGGTTCGTCAGGCGCCATCCTCGCGGAATCAATAGCATGCAAGGGGGCGATGCTGGAGGATTGGCGAGGTATCAAGCGCGCCTTTCCAGTTGCGATTGACGGAATCCATCCGGGTGTGGCCAATTCCATAGTTGGGGAATTGGGAAAGGACATCGTTTTACTTGCAGATGAGGCAGTGCGCGACCATCCCAAAGGAAGTAGAGCTGGCGCCACGGCGCTGAATCAGGCCATAGATGCCGTCATGGCCGGCGTATCCGTTGAGAGTTACGCCAGGAGCCACGAGGAATTGCGCATGGCCTTAGAGCACTGGGGCATAAGTGGAGACGTGCACATCTAAATCTCCTTTATGTCCCTTGCACTTGCAGTTGTTGCGAAGCCCCTCCTAACGATCTGTTCGGCGATCTTCTTTGGCGTTACCTTAGTCTGAGATAAATCGGCCACAACATTCCATTCCGCCGTCTTTCCCCTACTCAGCGTCCTCGATTCCGACATGATGATGTCGACTCCCCTTTCTGCCATGAACTGGGCTGCCTTCGCGAGCGCTCCGGGAACATCGGGCAACACGACCTTAATTGTAAACAATCTAGCTTTCTCGGTTATCGGCGTCAATACGACATTCTTCTGCTCTTGGTCCACGAGAAGGAGGAGGGATGTATCTGGCCCTATCGAGAGCGCATCCCTCGCGTAGATGGGGATGAGCACCCTACCCCTTTCGTCCATCTTCACTATCTCCGTACGAGCCATGGGATACGAGGAGCCGAGAAGGTTTATATAGGTTGTGGGATAGAAGTGGGAATAATCCCATGAAAATCCCACATGCCCAACTCGACGCGAATGAGAATCCCTATGGCCCCTCACCCAAGGCCATCCTTGCAGCAACCGAGGCCATCAGGGACGTTTCAAGGTACCCACGGGAGTCGAGGATCTTGGAGGGGAGGATAGCCTCGACCCTTGGCGTGGAACCTGATGGGGTGATAACGGCCTCCGGTGGCGACAGGGCCATCGAACTCGCCTTGAGATGCCTTTCAAGATCGGCGAAAAGACTCCTCGTCCCCGTCCCGAGCTTCCAGATGTATGAAAACCTTTCACGTGCTCTGGGATTGGACGCGGCCTTCTGTACAGTACCAACAACGGGGTATGACGGCCTCCTCGAGGAGGTTCGGGAAGGCGACCTGGTCGTGCTCGGCTCCCCAAACAACCCCGATGGGAAGGTAGTGGGGATGGACATTTTGGAGGAGTTGCTCCAAATATGTTCGTGGCTTATCGTCGATGAGGCCTACACGGAATACGACCGAACTTCCTTTGCGGGCCTCACAACGAAGTACTCCAACCTCTTTGTCATCAGGACGTTCTCGAAAGCCTTTGGCCTGGCCGGCCTTAGGGTTGGCTACCTTGTGTCGGCAACAGAGGTCGCGAAGTTGGTGCGACCCCTCACAGGACCATACGAGGTTTCCTCGATCGCCATAGAGGCCTGCAAGGCCTGCCTTGATGACCCGTACTACTACGATAGAATTATAGAGCTGACATGTGGGAACAGATCTAAGCTACAAAAGGACTTGGGGGAAATCGAGGGCATAAGGCCCCTGCCTTCGCATGGTAATTTCATCCTCCTCCAGCTCCTAAGGGCGGACGCCACGGAGGCGTGGGGGGCCCTGAGGCAAAGAAACGTCTTCGTCAGAAATTGCCATGATTGGAGGGGCCTTGAAGGGGAATACTTGAGGGTGTCGGTGGGGACGGGATCCGAGCTTAATCTGTTCGTCTCATCTCTGGAGGAGGTGCTGGGGGCATGACCAAACTCATAATGTCGATGCCGAACAAGGGGAGGATCTTTGCCCCCACATTGGCCCTCCTGCAGGAGGCCGGAATTTACACAAATGGATTCGACGAAAGGCTCCTTTCCGTAGAAACGGCGATGCCCAACCTAACTCTGATGCTCGTGAGGGCATCGGACATCCCGAGATTCGTTGAGAGCGGTGCAGCGGACCTCGGGATCACTGGCCTCGACATGGTTATGGAAAGCGGATGTAACGTGGCGAGGCTCCTCGACCTCCGTTTCGGATTTGCCAAGGTCGTCCTCGCCGCCCCTCCAGACCACTCTTCGCCAGGGGATCTGAGAGATGGCATCAAGGTCGCGACGGAGCTTCCGAACCTGACATCTGAATATTTCAAGCGGATCGGCATCAAGCCTAAGATAGTGGAGATCTCAGGAGCAGCTGAGATAATGCCAAGGATGAAGGTGGCCGATGTTGTCGTCGACATCATGAGCACGGGAACGACGCTCCAACTACAGGGATTGAGCGTTCTGGATGAGTTGCTGTCGTCTTCAGCCTGGCTGATCGGCAACAAGTCGAGCTTGGAAAATGCCGGGAAGGAGGACGCGATGGATTTCGTCAAAACAATACTGGAATCGACCATTGCGGCTAGGAGCAGGAGGTTGGTCATGATGAACGTCCCGGATGATAAACTCGAGGATGTCGTGAAGCTGATACCCGCCATGGGCGGACCAACCATCGCGAGGGTCGAGTCCACACCGCCGATGTGGGAAGTGTATTCGGTAGTGGAGAGCAAGAGCATCTTCGACGTGGTCAAGGCAGTTAAATCGGCAGGCGCGAGGGACATACTCGTCATGAAGATCGAGAAGGTGATGCCTTGAATTCAAGGCCACTCATCATACCTTCGATAGACATCAGCCAGGGGAGGGTAGCCTCTATCCGTCAGCACAAGACAGTGGGCTTCGATGGCCGATTCAAAGATCCCGTTGAGGCTGCCGTATTCTGGACCCAGAGGGGTGCTCGGCGAATTCATCTGATAGACATAGATGGTTCAAAGTCAGGTTGCCCTGTGAACATCGACATTGTGGAAGCCATTGCAAGGGCCGTGCCCGTCGTGATTCAGGCTGGGGGAGGCATAAGGAGCCCCAAGGATGCCGAGTTGCTGAAGGGGGCCGGCGCGGACCTCGTGATATTCCGCCCCAGGCCATTCGGCGGAGAAGACGTCGAATCCTTCCGAACAATTCAGGGGATTATACTCGGGTTCGATCTGATGGATGATCCGCCCGCCGATGAGGTGCTTGACTGGCTGATCTCGTGTCTTTCGGCCACAGGGGCAAGGTCCCTCCTCATTTGCGACGTGGCTGTTGAGGGGACGTCGAAGGGACCAAGGCTTACGATATTGAATACGTTGCTTTCACATCTAAACGCCTCACGCCCCGACCTCCTAAGGAACCTCGAAACGATCTACGCTGGCGGAATATCGACGAAGGTGGACGTCGAGATGCTCTCGTCCATCGGATTCTCCGCCCTCGTATTGGGCGCGGCCCTCTACCGGGGTCTAGTCGACTTGAGCGAGGTATCCTAGATGAGGAGAGCGGCTGACACCCAACGCCTGACGAAGGAGACGAGGATCAGGATATCGATTCTCATCGACGGCAAGGGCGAACAGACGATAGACACGCCTTGCAAGGTCCTCAACCACCTCCTCTCATCAATGGCCAAGTTCAGTTCTTTCGACATTAAGGTCCGGGCAAAGAACTTGGTGGAAGTTGACGAGCATCACCTCGTGGAGGATGTGGCGATCTGCCTTGGACAGGCATTCGATGAGGCTCTGGGCAATAGGATCGGCATAGCCAGATTCGGTTTCGCAGTGACGCCCATGGATGAGTGCTTGGTCCTATCGTCGGTCGACCTGAGTGGAAGGGGTGGATGCTACCAGAAGATCGGGTTCAGGTCTGTCATGATAGGCGACCTTTCGACAGGCCTGATCCCTCACTTCTTCAAGAGCTTCTCCTCAAATGGGCGCCTTACCCTTCACCTCGGCATCCTCAGAAGGGGCGACGACCATCACCTGGCAGAGGCCCTGTTCAAGTCGCTCGGGCTTTCGATCGGTGCTGCCTCGCGCATTACTAGGGGCGACCTCCCAAGTACGAAAGGGAGGCTCTGAGGTGGGCTGACATGCTGGCAAAGCGCATAATCCCTTGTCTGGACGTGAGGAATGGCAGGGTCGTGAAGGGCGTTCACTTCAAAGGCCTCAGAGATGCAGGCGACCCGGCAGAGCTCGCCAAGAGATACGCGGAAGATGGCGCAGACGAGATCGTATTCCTCGACGTAACGGCATCCATCGAAGGAAGGGGGCCACTCTTCGAGGCCATCAGGAGGGCCTCCGAGGACGTCTTCGTCCCATTGACCGTCGGAGGCGGTGTAAGGAGCGTGGAGGACATAACCGCCCTTCTCCGCTCCGGTGCCGACAAGGTCTCCGTCAACACAAGTGCGGTTCAGGACCTTGACCTCGTAAGGAAGGCCAGCGACCATTTCGGCTCGCAGTGCATAGTCGTCGCGGTCGACGCAAAGGGCGATGGCGCTTTGAAAAGGGGGGTCTTCATATCCGCCGGTGGCCGCGCAACTGGCCTCGACGCCATTGAGTGGTGCAAAAAGGTTCAGGATCTGGGAGCTGGCGAGATACTCCTCACGAGCATAGATGCGGATGGAACAAAGGCGGGGTACGACCTCGAGCTGACGCGCACGGTGTCGGAATCGGTCGGAATACCGGTGATCGCCTCAGGGGGGGCCGGAAACGCGGATCACGTCTACGACGTCCTTACGAAGGGCATGGCCGATGCGGCCTTAGCAGCCTCGATCTTCCATTATGGCCTCTACACAATATCGGAGCTGAAGGGACAGCTCGCGAGAAAGGGCCTCAACGTGAGGTTGTGATGGGAATGAGCTCACGTTTCCTCGAGAGCCTCTTCGAGATAGTAAAGAGCCGAAGGGACAAACCGCTGGATTCGTCTTACACTTCCCGCCTCATGAATGGTGGGCTTCAAGAGGTGGTTTCCAAGTTCGGCGAAGAGAGTTCGGAGCTCATAGCGGCAGCTTGTGGTCAGGGCGACGTCGTCGGAGAGGCCGCCGACGTGATATTCCACCTGATGGTGGTACTGGCCGTGAAGAACGCGGAGTTCTCGGATGTCGTAAGGGAGTTGGAGAGGCGCAGGAGATGAGCAGGGCGAAGATAGCGATTGTTGATTACGGCGTAGGCAACCTTTGGAGTATTATAGGTGCGTTGCGCAGATGCGACGCCGAGCCATACGTAGTCAAGGAAATCGAAGTGGGTGGAATCTGCGATGGCATAATCCTGCCCGGCGTTGGGGCCTTCAGATCAGCCGTCGAGAACATCGATCCAAAATCCCTTTTGGAGAGCATAGAAATGGGAGTACCGATATTCGGGATCTGCCTCGGCCTCCAGATCCTGTTCAGCTCAAGCGAAGAGGGCGGAGGGCTCACCAAGGGTTTGGGGATCTTGAAAGGGCACGTAACCAAAATACAACATGCAGCCAAACTTCCCCACGTGGGATGGAACACGATATCCATAATGAGGGAGTCGCCCATCCTCGAAGGCGTTCCCGACAATGCCTGTTTCTACTTCGTCCACTCATATGCTTGCCTCGGTGTCGACTCAGACTTCTGTTCTGCGGTTTCGGCCTATGGAGATAGGTTCGTCTCGGTCGCGTCGAAGGGGAATGTGTATGGAACGCAATTCCATCCAGAGAAGAGCGGAACTGCTGGGCTCAGGATCATGGAGAACTTCGTGAAGATAGCACGGTGAGAAAGTGAGAAAATACTTTAGGGGTCAACTGGATCAGCTTCGATTCGAGAGGGGCCTGATCCCCGTTGTGGCGCAAAACCGCGATGGCAAGGTACTGATGATGGCATACATGAATAGAAGAGCACTGGCGCTCAGCCTCTCAACTGGGCTAATGCATTATTGGAGCAGATCGAAAAGGAAGATATGGATGAAAGGGGAAGTTTCAGGTCATCTTCAGAGGGTTCTTGAGGCAAGGGTGAATTGCGAGATGAGCAGCATGCTCTTCACAGTTGATCAGATAGATGGATGTTGCCACAAAGGTTACGGGACCTGCTTCTATAGGGTCATAAGCGGAAGGGGGCTGAAGGTCGTAGAGGAAAGAGTATTCGAACCAAGCGTTGTCTATGGGTGCAGACCGAAGAATACCACTCATACCCAAAAAAAGTTTACCCACAGATAGCTTTTACACCTGAAATCACTCTTAGGAAAGGTTCTTTAACTGCCAGGAACCCATATGCCTCGTGAGTCCGGTTCCCCTCATAAAGGACGGAGTATATCGAAGCTCAGGATAGTGATGCTGTGTAATGGGAGCAGATTTTATGGACTATGCAAGGCAGCTCGCATGCAGAAGGATGGCGGGGGAGATAGTGCTATCCTCCAACATCGGGGTCTCTCTCAGAAAATGGAGGGAAAATTTCAACTTGACTCAGACATCCGTAGCCAGAAAGATGGGCGTTTCCGCGAGCGTCGTTAGCGATTATGAGACCGGCAGGAGGAAGCATCCCGGAGTTCAATTCCTTAGGAAATTCATCGACGCCCTCACTGAACTGGACGTGCAGAATGGAGGGGAGAAGATCCTAGAGCTGGCGAGGATCGAGCCGGTGCCATCAGGCGTGATCCTGAGCATAGAGGAGTTCAGCATGCCCTCAAAGGCTTCCGACATCGTGACAGCCGTCAATGGAGAGGTGGTCGCATGCGAAGAGATGCTCGACAGGTACATCTTCGGCTACACGGTCGTAGATAGCCTTAAGGCCATACTATACTTCAAGGGAAACGAGATGATACACCTCTACGGTGCGACCAATGAACGCGCCATCGTCTTCACGAATGTCGAGCACGGCCGTTCCCCCCTCGTTGCCGTCAGGATGTATCCATTCAAGCCGCGCATGATCGTGATGCACGGCCCAACGCACATCGACCCGATTGCAATCGAGATCGCAAAAGCTGAAAGGGTCCTGACAGTAATATCAAGGTCCCCAACTGTAAAAGATCTAGTGCAAGCGTTGAAGGACGTTGAACTGATATCGAAGCTCTCCAGCGAAAAAGCGGCACAGGCTAATCCAAGCCCTTAGTCAGGTTAGCCAAAACGTGATTGCCTATCCGGATATATTCATGAGATAATGGCCCACATCGGCTGCCAAGCGTAGAGCAGGATCGCGCAGGGCATCCGGCAATGGGAGAACAGAGTTGTGTATCTCGTATGTGAGATCTCCCTCGTATGGTATTGCCTTTAAAGCGTTTATGATCGCGGGCCAGTCAATGTTACCATAAAATGGAAGGAGGTGTTGGTCACTCCTGCCGTCGTTGTCTTGGATATGCGTGGCTCTAAGGCGCCTACCCATGGCGCGGATTGCCTTTCCTTGGTCGAGATGTTGTATGTGCGCATGCCCTGTATCCCAGCATATCCCGACCGAGTTGTCGTCGAATGAATCCACCAGCTCGATCAGCTCTGCGGGAACACTACAATAGGATCTACCAACGCCACCTTCCAATTGGAATATGTCTGCGTTATTCTCTATCGCTATTCCTACGTCAAATTTCTCCGCCGTCGGCAGCAGCGCACCGAACCATTCCAAGTTGAGTCGCCTAATGTGCTCCAAATGCGCGCGATCGAAAGCTCCGGCGAGGGTTTCTGGCTCGAATACGACCCATCTGGAACCCAAAATGGAAGCGCCTTCGATTGATCGGTGGCTCATGGCCGTTAGCCATTTTGTCCTCTCGGAGGTATCAAACTTATTGAAGATCGGGCCATGAGCTTGGCTGAATCGCAGACCAAGTTCGTCTGCTCGTCTGCGAATATCCTTCAGCCATGTTTCCCAGCCGAGGTCGATGAATGGCGAGCCATCGAATACCCAATCCACGAAATTGAAGTCCAAGACATTAAAACCCGCGCACGCCAACCGCTCAATGGCTCTGATCGCCGTAACCCTTTGCGGATCAAACAAGACATTCAGCGAAGTCGATAACTCCATGCAACACTCCTCCAAGTATGCGCTCCACCTTACTTAAGATTTCTCAGGGATATGATGTAAGATTAATAGGAGGGGTCAGGGCAATAACCGTTGCCTCGTGGGCCTGGCTGGTTATGAACGTGATCATAAGGGGCAGGGTGACCTCTGGCAAAGGAGAGGCAAATATCCTAACCTCCTTAGACTGGGTCATGAGACAGATGCGTGAGAAACTAGGTTTCCAGCCATATCCTGGCACCTTGAACCTCGAGTTATCACAAGAAGATAGAATGCTGTTGCATGATGGATTATCGAGGGCTCAGGCCATTTCCTTAGAGCCACCCATGGAAGGCTTCGCCAGGGGCATCTGCTACAAGATTATGATAATGCATCGACTCGAAGGGGCCCTAGTCTTCCCCCAGGTTCCTGGACGCCGTGATGACATAGTTGAGATCATTGCCCCATATTCCCTGCGGGATGTGCTTAATGTTAAAGATGGTGACGAGGTTATCCTGGAGATAAAGTGAGTGCTAGAAGGTGTCACGGTGAACAGCTCCCGTGCAACTCCAGCTTGAAGGAAGATACGGGAGAAGCAAAGGGGGCCATCGTACTTCACATGCCCAAAAACCGAAGACTTAATTAAGAGCAGAACCAAGTACGTACTCGCGGCGGATGAAGATCACCTCAAGGCTGCCTGATTCATGAAGGCCGATGGGCGGACTGACGCCGACTATATGGAGATTGAATATGAAGATCGTCTCCTCAGCCCCGGGCAGAATCGACTTCCTCAATACTCACCAGGACTACAAGGGTTTGCCCACGGTTCCGATAGCGATAGATAGGAGGGTGAGCATGGTCGCAAAACCGAGGGACGACCACCTCCTATCCGTTGTGTCGAAGAACATCGCTGGGGAAAAGGGGAAGGATCTATTTCCACTCGATAAACCAAGATACGAGAAGAAGATATGGTGGGGCAACTACGTCAGGGCCGTTGTCAATTCATTGGCAGCTGTTTATGATAAGAGTTTCAGGGGACTGGATGTAGTGATAGAGAGCAACCTGCCCATAGCGTCCGGCCTGGGAAGCAGCGCTGCCCTCGAGGTCGCCTTCGCCGAACTGATCAATAGGGCCAACGATTTGGGGGCAAACACAAGGGACATCGCCGAGATTTGCTATCGAGCTGAGCACTTCGAGCTCGGCATTCCGTGCGGCAGGCTCGATCAGTATTCATCGGCCTTCGGGGGGATCATCCTTCTAGAGAGCCGTCCACCATACGCCGTTGAGGATCTCCCTAGGTTCCCCGCAATCATGATAATAATCGATTCTGGCGTCAAGCATTCGACGGGTTCGATCCATCCGGTAAGACAGGCCGAGATCGATGCGGCGCTCTCCCAGCTCTTTGAGGCCGAAGGCATCAACGACGGAGTCACAAGGCTGAGGGCCCCAAAGTACGATGAGGTTCTCTGGGAGAAGATGGACATCGATCGCCTTCGCGATTTCCTCCCGAGCATCGGCCAAACCTATGCGAAGAGGATCCTATTCACTGTCCTCATGCACCGATCCACCACCCTGGCGGTTAAACTCCTGAAGTCGCATGAATTCAGCTACAGCTCCTTGCCAGCGATCCTAGGTGATGCCTGCAAAGAGCCAAGCGATGCCATGGAGGCATTGGGGCAGATCGTCAATTACCAGCATGGGCTCCTGAGGGACCTTTATGAAGTGAGCCATCCGAAGTTGGAAGCCCTAAGGGACATCGCCCTTACTTCGGGGGCGATCGGGGCCAAGCTCTCGGGTGCTGGCATGGGTGGCTCGATGCTGGCTCTCGCCAGGGACGAAAGAGCTGCCGAGAGGTGCGTAGAAGCTGTTTCGGGCGTGGCTGCATTAGCGAGCTTGGTAAGGGTAGACACCGGCGCCACAAGCGAGCTCATTCCGTAGCACAAATATTATGTGGGTCTTGTCTCGACTCGAGAGCCGGGGTTGATGGCATGTCTCATCTGAGATGGAATCCGATCTTGGAGGACTGGATTATAGTATCGCCTGCGAGGCACACGCGACCCATCTTGGGAAAGGAGGGTTGCCCATTCTGTCCAGGATCGAAGGAGACTGAGGGCGATTGGGAGGTCCTATCGCTTCCCAACAGGTACCCCGCTTTCTCACCCGATTCCCCAGAGCCCATCCGGGAACCGGGTTATACCAGCAAGGTAGCCCGAGGCATCTGCGAGGTCGTTGTGACCAGCAGGCACCACGACGATAGGCTGGACACAATGTCTTTAAAACAAATCGAGAGGGTTCTATCCACCTTCGCGGAAAGGACGCAAAGCCTGTCCAAGCCATCATTCATCAAGTACGTGTATGTGTTCGAGAACTTCGGTCCTGCGATAGGCGTGACGCTGACCCATCCCCATGCGCAGATTTACGCCATGCCATTCGTCCCGCCCATCGTGCGTCGCGAGGCTTCTTCGGCGAAGAAATACATGAAGCTCCACGGCCGCTGCCTCTTCTGCACGATAGTGGGCAGGGAACTGCGGTCGCGCAGGCGTTTGGTGTGCGAGAACAGGCACTTCGTCGCCTTCGTCCCATTTTATGCCAGGTGGGCCTTCGAGGTCCACATATATCCGAAGAGGCACGTCCTGCGCCTCTTCGAGTTAAGGCGTCCCGAGCTCTACAGCCTTGCCAGGATCTTGAAAAGGGTCGTCGCAGGTTTCAACTCGATGTATGGGTTTCCCTTCAGCTACGTTATGGCTTTCCACCAAGCCCCAGTGGCAGGGGATCCGAGCTACCATCTCCACATCGAGTTCTACCCGCCACACAGGGACAAAGACAAGCTAAAGCATCTTGCGGGAATAGAGCAGGGAGGTGGTACCTTTCTGGCAGACACCCTTCCGGATGACAAGGCTTCAGAACTGAGGTCAAAGGTACGTGGGAGGGGTCATGCCCATACTTAGGCCATCCCTCGGTAATCCCACCTACATACGTCGATAGCCGCACCCATACCCCCTAGTTGTCCATTTATTGTAATAAGATAATAACTTATATGTTCGCAAGATAATCGAGCCGTAGACTCAGCATGTTCTGGAGAAGACCCAGTTTCAGGCTGACAGCGATAATCCTCGCCATCTGTCTGACGGGTCTTCAGGTTCCCCACGCCGAAGCGATAACTTTTGCTTACAACAGCTACGCGACAGCCAACTTCGATAATAATATGGACGATTTCTCATTCCCGGATACGCCCAGCTACTGTCTTAGAACTGGGACGAATTATGCCTGGAATGCATCTGGGAGAACTTCAGAAGCAAGGGCTTCGAGGACGTTCTCACAGATCGTACCCCCGTTTAAAATCACCTTCGAGGCGAACATAACCCAACACATCAACACCTCAAGGGCACTTGAGTTCGCGTATGTCAGGTTCGGTTCTTCACCCAACATAGAGGTAAGGCTCTATAGGTCGGCCTCTGGGAAGTTGGCCGTCCAGCTCAACTCCTCCGCCGTATACGAGGTCAACAAGAACATCAGGATCAAGAGTTGGCAATCGATCGTTGTGTTCTATGATCCCTCCTCCCCAAAGGTCGAGGTCGACATCAATGGCTCGCAAGCATACTCCTCATCTGGTCCATCGTCCTATCTAAATGGATCCGTCGCCGTTTCCCTTGGCATACTCGAGGTTTCTAGCAAGTCCACAGGCGAGGTGCTCTTGGACAACTTCGCCCTATCGATTTCACCCCTTGCAGAGAGCGAGAGATCCATGTATAGCCCAGGAGAAACCGTTTACCTAATCGGGCGCCAATTCAGTTCTTCCGCCGACATCGACATAACCGTCAAGGATCCCGGTGCCCACGCCATAAGGAGTGTTACGGTATTATCGGACGGAAGTGGATTTTTAAGGACCAATCTGAACCTGTCCACTACGGCTTCGGCTGGCAGATATGAAATAATAGCCGCCGATTCCTCAAGAGGCCACCAAGAGGTAAAATCTTACTTCGGCGTCTGGAAACCTTCCAAGTCCACCGTACAAAGAGCCGAGCTCTTCACGTTATCCGGAGGAGGAGCGCGGGGTTCCGGGTCGGTCACGATAGAAATCTTCAAAGGGATGAATCGCATCCAGCTACTCAGCATCACGGCCTCAGGGGACGGCTCTTTCTCGAAAGAGACAAAGCTCGCACCCGATGTCGACGTCGGCCTATATTCTGTAAGGATCTCGGGTTCGAGCACGGCGGACTACCCATACAGGTCATTCTCCGGTAGCCTGTCACTAAATGTCACCTCGACAGTACTTGACGTTAGGATCTCGACGGACAAATCCGTTTATAATCGGACCCAGATCATGAGCGTGACGGCACAGGCCCTTTATCCCGATGGAACGTCGATCCCATCCAGCTCCTCCCTTCGTCTCAATCTATACTACGGTCGCACATTGGTCACGCAGGTCACCCAGATGACCTACAGCTCCTCTGGCAACAAATGGACATGGACGTATACATTCGGCTCCTCCGCCTATCTAGGCAATTATACGATCAACGTTAGGGCCTTAGACGCTTATGGCAACGCAGGCTCATCCAACCGCACGGTCAAGGTCCAACCCGCAGCCCTTTCCATAACGATCTCCGGCATAAAGGGAACGTACCAGAGGACCGAGGCCATCAACCTCACGGCCTCGATATCATATCCGGACAGCTCTCTTGTCACCTCGGGGAACTTTAAGATGCAACTCAAGTTCCCGAGCGTGTCCACTAGAGAGGCGCCGATGCAGTACGATGCCAATAGGCGATTGTGGATCATCCCGAGTGATAATCCCTACGTCATATCGGCCAACGAGGCCTTGGGGCCTTGGACCCTCACGGTCATTGGTAGCGACGATTCTGGCAACCCAGGCGACGAGTCCTTAGCCATCACGATAGTACATGCTAAGATAAGCATCCTCGATGCGGCCATCAATGCCTCATATCCCCGGACGAGTAGGATAGCGTACAGGATAAGGGCGCTCTATCCAAGCGGGTCGGCGCTCTCCCTGGGACGGATTACGGCCGTCCTCTCCGTCTCGAGTGGCCAAAGATACGAATTCGCCCTTTACCACCAAACTGGAGAGTCCAGTTGGACGGGTGAAGTGGTCTTGGGTAGGGATTTTGCCATCGGCCTCGCGAACGTAAACCTGACAGCCTCGGATCCGTATGCGAATTCGGGCTCCTGGACGGGTAGCTTCAACATCACCCTCGCCGTACTTAGGATCACCATTGAGGCCGAGAAGCCAGACATTCAGATAGGCTTCGACTCCGTAACGTTGGTGGGGAACATAACATATCCAGATGGCTCGCAGCTCACGGCAGGCACCGTCCTTGCCAACATCGCCATTGGAAACACCCAGTTGAAGGTGTTAAACATGACCTACAGTCAGGGCGTGGGTTGGCGCGGTGTATACGCGCCAGGCATCTTCGATCCATCAGGTGCCTACTCGATCGACATAACCGCCCATGACGTGTATGGGAATGGCGGGAGAGTGTCCCTCAGCGTCAACGCCTCTCAAACGCTCCTGATAGTGACAATAGGCCTGGTAATTTTGGCCGCAACCATAGGCATCGTTTTGTGGATCAGATCCCGAAGGTCGTCCATGCCGCGTTCGTCAATGGGTTTAGACCTTGGCCTATGATCCCTTGCCATAGAGCCAATACTCCTTGCTGAGCTCCATGAAGGCCTCCGATTCAGTCCTCGTCCTTTCCAACATTTCCTCCACTTCGCCCTTCTGCACGCCCTCCCTGACCTTGGCCGTTCCCGCGAGAAGGTCGATGTAGTACCTGCCGCTATTCACCTTTCTCCATTGAAAGCCCTCGTAGTCGGCAATTACCTTGGCCAACATATGCGATGCAGCCTCAAAGGGCCTGAAGGCCTCCCTCTCGACCACGTTCACATATACGCCCCTACAAACCTCCCCCGCGTACTTCGATGCCGTGGGCCTGAACCGCGCGGGCGTGAACCTGATACCGGGAAGGCCAAGCTGATTCAGCTCCTTCGCAAACCCCCTCTCTTCGATCCATGGCGCTCCCACGTAATGGAATGGTGCCACAGTTCCCCTTCCCTCTGACAGGTTCGTCCCCTCGAAAAGGCACATCCCGACGTAGAGCAGGGCCGTCTCAGGCGTTGGCATGTTAGGGGACGGTGGCACCCAGTTTAATCCCGTCTCCTCAAACCACATCTGTCTCTCCCAGCCACGCATCTCCACAACATCCACCTCCACTTCGTATCCTTCCTCGCCATTAACCAGCCTGGCCAGTTCCCCAGGCGTCAGTCCGTATCTGACAGGTGCCCCTATGTTCCCAACGAATGAGCTGAGTTCTTCCTCGAGCACTGGGCCCTCCGTCCGTACCCCGTTTATCGGATCCGGTCTGTCGAGGACAGTGAACCTTAGCCCTTTCTCGGCAGCTGCCTCGATGCAGAGTTTCATCGTCGTCACATATGTATAGAACCTGGAACCGACGTCCTGCAAGTCATAGACGATCGTTTCTATACCTTCGAGCATCTCATCCGTTGGCTTGCATACGTCCCCATAGAGGCTGTATACGATCGAACCGAAGCGATCATCTTTGGCGTGAGGCACCCTCTCACCATCCACTGCGGCACCGTAGTATCCGTGCTCCGGCGATAGTATGGCCTCCACGGCCTTCTCTCCCCTCAGCGCCGCAATCCTCTCAACCGTCGGCTCAAGGTCGCAGGTGAGAGAGGTTTGATTCGCTACAAGTGCAATTTTTTTCCCCTTGATGGAATCCTCGTCCCTAAGCCTGTCGACTCCGGGGATCACGGAGCGACCGCTGCTAGCCATCGTCCCCATATCATAACATACCTAGCACGAGCGTGACAGCCAAGTAAACTGCGGAACAGGCCACTGACTTGAGCCATGAAAGCTCGTTGACGATTCGCGCTACAACGACAAATAGGAGGGCTTGCCAGACAAGCGCAAAGTACCCCATGCCGCTGAAAAGCGTTGGAATGATCCCAGAGAAGAACATCCTCGAGAAATACTGTCCCTGCGGTACCTGAGTGGCATTGAAGAAGACCATAGTGGAGGTCGCAAGGTTCGTCGTCCTTCCGTTCCCATCGGTTATCGAATACGACGCATTCAGGGGGATCTTGTATACCAGGACCGTCTGCCTCGAAGTAGTATCGTATACCCAAGAGGCCCAAGTGGGCAATGAGGCGTTATCTGCGCCGGGTATCATGTATGTCAGATGAAATGGAAGCGCAAAGGCCGCATCTACCCCGATCTCCCCATTAGTCAGGCTTCCCTCGGGGATCGTCCAACGGAATCCGGTGGTAACGCCCTGATCGAGCCTGCGAATAGGAACCATCCCCTTCCCCCCTATCGAGGAATAATTGACCAAGACGGACGTCCCGTTGGGAGCCGTAAATATGAGCGGTTCACCGTCTATGCTTGCGCTGTAGTTCACATTTAACTCGAGATCCGTAGAACCGTAAATCGAACTCGATTGGACGTCTGGCATCGGGACAGTCGAGGCGTCGAGGGGGACGGTGTAGTTGTAGAAGACCGTCATGGTCGTACTCAGCTTGCCACTCGGCGTATCTAAAACTACGGTTGCCATGCCCCTGCCTGCCATCTCGATCGGCGTCACCACGGCAGGATTAGCCGCTATCACCAGGACCATTACGACTGTTACGAGCACCCTGCCTATGTTCGCATAGAAGACGCCAATGCTCGTCTGCTTAAGCATCATCGTCCCTGAAAGTGCGCGCGTCAAAAGGACCATCATGGCAAGGCTGATCACAATGGAGAGGCCCGTTGCAATAAACGCGCCACTGAAGTACCAGTTCACGATGAAGCTCCTTACTCCTTCTACCTCAGAGGATAGGAAACTTGTGGGAATATCCATTTTAAATTTAAAGAGCAGATAGTACTGGAGGTAACCGAGCCCCGTCAAAAGGCCCATGACGAAGAGCGCTATCCCCCAGTCGGGAGCGTAGGCAATGAACCTCATCGCCCTGAAAGGATCGATGATCGTAAGCGCAACTCTCTTGAGCGTCCTCAAGACGTATGGGGACTGCGCTTCCCTCTCAAGCTCATCTTCAGTAATGTCCAAGAATTCTTCCGTACTTCGCGACATAAGCTAACCCCGCCAGCCGATATCAGGCCGGACTTCTCCTAGATTTTCTCTTCGCCACCAGTAGCCTGTCCCCCTGGATCTTGACCAGAAGTCTTTCCTTTGGCTTGAATGGGAATGAAGAATCCGTGACTAGAGTGGATGGGAGGTATATCGTGTAGGCTTCGTACGTCTTTCCCCTTCCAGCATTCTTCCTTGCTATTGACAGCTTGGTCTCGGCCCTATTTACCAAACGCCCTACCTTCGTGCGCTATCGCTAGCGTGTGCCAATTAAATCTTCTGGAGACCGATACCGTAGCTTATTATGCAGTGCTGCTCCATCATTTCCGTCCTGCAGATGAAAGTCATCGCCTTGGCATCGCGCAATGTCCTTCGGTTATGCGATGTCCCAATGCCATCGATTGGTAAAGATCATGTTCCCTTCAGGGAACATGAAGGCCTGTGGCATATGCGGCGATGATGTACACTGCATGAACGGTAGGAATCCTTGGTCACTTCACACTTTGGGCATTGACGAGGAGATGCCCCGAAAGAGGAGACGTCAAAGTAAAACCATTCATGACCCATAAGTTCAGGCTGAAGAAGGGTGGCATACTAGGAGGAATATGGGGCCATAAAGGTCATAATCCCTCTCTGAGTTAATGATATCCTATAAGCGCAAAAAGACCTCGAATCTAGCTCCATATTATGAAATGGCACAAGATTGTAGGATTGAATGGTTATCGCTTCCTATAGATATCGAGCCAAAATTACCGAAATATCCTCATATTGCGCTTATTTTCATAGTTTAGCGCTATTGGCGCGTCTAGGGGAGCACGAGGAACTTGTGGTGATTGAGTGTGATTGGAAAGCCAGTCCTATTGTTGATAATTCCCCTCTTAGCAGACAAGACCATAATGTATGGCCGCGTGGTGGATTCAAACGAAAACATCATAGATCCCTTCCGCAAGGTGGGGACGCCCAATTACTCCGGTAAAAGCGCGAGTTCCAGCAGCACCAGCACGAGCAAGACGACGAGCAATGCGTCCAGCGGGAAGGGGGGCAGCACTACGTATTACGTCAAGACATCGAGCAGCTCAAGTCAAACATCGAGCAACACGCCGACGAAAAGCTCTCAGCCTACAATAAGTCAGCAAACCTCGACCACAACGAGCCAACAAACGGTGGAAAAGCCCCTCAGTAGAGGTGCCAACATATGGATAAATTAATCTCAACCCTAGTCTTGACTTCAGTAGCCGTCGCGCTTGCGGTAGCCCTGATGGCCTACTACCCGGGCTTCGTGCTACTCTTCCTGAGGTACGAGGAGATCGGCTTCGATTACGCCTATGCCTCGATAAAGGACAACCAGGCGGAGATAGTCATAAACTTCAGAAATATCGGAGAGGGAAAGCTGACGGTAGTTGCTCTGGAGATAAATGGCATTAAGATGGAGCCCAACGGGATGAATCCGTTTCCCCTCGAACTACCCTCAGGGACAAAGGCCAGACTTAGGCTTCATGCCAGCCTAGAGGCCTTTAGGCATGGGGTGACTTATGAGGTAGCGATAAGGACGGCTTCTGGGGGGAGATACATCAAGGTAGTAGTAATTCCCTGACAGTTCTTCTGCCCTAAATACAGGGCTGTAATATTCATCCCGTTACTGAAAGGTTGTCTTTCCTTATTAAAACTCAAATTGCGCGCTATTGTAATTAGAAAGACTTATATAATTATAATATCTAATATCATATGAGTGGTATATAACCATTCTGAGGTAATTGTGTAGATAGGTGGGAGACCGATGAGCCAAAGGGTAAGAGACAAGTTAGCCACGAAATGTCCCGATTGCGGATCCACAAACATATTGGAAGATCAGTCAACTGGAGAATATTACTGCGGTGCCTGTGGCCGAGTCATAGGGGACAGGATGGCAGATGAAGGGCCGGAGTGGAGGGATTTCAGGGACGAGGAATCCCAGAAGAGGGACAGAGCAGGAAGCCCGTTGACGCCGCTGCTTCATGACTTGGGCCTGACGACCGGTCTTGGGACTGGCGTAAAGGATGCGGCTGGACGATCGATGACGGGGATCGAACAGGAGAGGGCCGACAGGCTGAGGGTGTGGCAGTCGAGGACGAGGGTTGCTGGGAGCAGCGAAAGGAACCTGGCAACGGCTACGAGGTACCTGAGCCACCTCTCGGACCAACTAAACCTTCCCAGGAACGTGTTGGTGAGAGGGGCACAGATTTACAGAGAGGCGCTGGAGGCGGGATTGGTGAGAGGCAGGCCAATAAACGCCATAACTGCCGCTGCAATCTATGCGTCCTGTCGGGATAGTGGAGTTCCCAGGACTTTGAAGGAAGTGGCTGCGAAGGCCGGGGTCAAGAAGAAGGAAGTCGCCAGGAGTTACAGGATGCTGGTTAGGTACACTGAGAAGAAGATGCCCGTTTCGGATCCGATCCTTTACGTCTCAAAGGTCGCCGCAAGGCTTCAGTTGAAGCCTCACGTGGAGCAGGCGACGATCAAGTTGCTCAAGAAGGCGATAGAAGTGAAGGCCACGGCTGGCAAGGACCCAATGGGCCTCGTCGCAGCTGCCTTGTATATGGCAACCCAAAAGATGGGCCTTACAAGCTATACGCAGAAACAGATCGCCGAGGCAGCGGAGGTAACCGAAGTCACCGTTCGGAACAGGTTCAAGGGCCTAAAGGAAGTCCTTTCCCAATACAACCTCTTAGAATCCCCACAAGCCGCTTGAGAAGAAAGACATAGCGTGGTGCAGTCATCGATCCAGAGATATCGATGTCCATTGCGAATCAATCGCCGACCTTGGATTCCCCAATTGAGCTGAGCGTTCCAGTTGAAGATCACAAAGCTCGAAACGATGCATGTACACGAGTGCAAGAAGATCGCAGTAATGGTCGAAACCTACAGCTGGATGCCTGCATACCGAACTTCCTAGTGCAGGAGCAGGTGACCCTTGGTGAGGGTTACCTCAAAAGGACCTTCAAGCTTCATGATGGATACATAGAGCTCCTCAAGGAACCTGGGTTGGGCATCGAACTCGATGACAAGCTCTTGAGGGGAAAAACCTTTGATGGAGAATAGGAAACCCCCCGTCTGTATTACGAAGATGGTTCAGTGGCCGACTGGTAGGCTTTCATGGACATCATCGCACTATAAACAAGACGGCGAGGGACAGCATACATTCCTCCATCAGTCGTATCTTCTTATTCGTTGCAAAGGATGTCCTCCACACACTATAATTCTCAGCTCGCATCTATTCCGCTAGTTTGACCACCATCTCTGATGGCGATAGGCTTATTGCTGAGTACTATCATTGGATGATAGGAAACATGAGGGCATCGAGTTTCGCCATCCTTACGCTTATTGCCATAGTCGCCTTAATAGCCTCAGGATACATGATCTACTGGGCCTTACCGGAGGAGAATCAGCAACCCATGCTCATAGCACAGGAGCTTGGGGTGTTACTGTTGGTGGCATTCGCAGTATACAAGATCTTGGCTCGAGCGATTCATACTACCATCCACCACGCGCATGGAACCGAGGGCGAGGCGAAGATGTTGGTCGGCCTATGGAAGTTCATATTGGTTTTCATCGTACTGCTAATCATCCTCGATCGATTCTTCAGCCTGGGGAACTTGGGCGCCATTCTGGGCGCCTTTGGTGGAATGTTCGTCGGATGGTCCCTTCAGGCTCCCGTAAGCGGATTTGCAGCTTGGTTGCTCGTGACGTTGAAGAGACCATTCAGAGTAGGAGACAGGATCCAGCTGCCATCCTACGCGTTGGTCGGTGACTGTATAGATGTGGGCCCAATGTATACGGTCCTTAATCAGGTTGGTGGATCCGTGGGTAGCGAGGAACCCGTTGGAAGGCACATCCTCATACCTAATGCGATGCTTTTCGGGAACCTCGTCATAAACTACACTCCAAGAAAGGCTGCGGTCGCGGACGAGATCAAGTATAAAGAGCCTTCCGAGTCCAATATTCTAGATGAAGTCGTTTGGAACATACCCCTAGGATCTAATTTGGAAGCGGCGGAAAAGGTACTCATTGAGAGCGCCAGAGAGGTCACAGGCGATATTATAAAGAAAACGAAACTCGAGCCATATATCAGAGGCGAATCCTATAGCAGTGGAGTCACATTAAGGCTGAGATACAATACGCTTGCCACAGATAGACCTAGGATAGCCTATGAGATTAACAAGAAGATATTCAACAAGCTCTACCAGCCGTACAAGCTCGGAGACAGGGTTTCGATCCCAGCATGGGGCATCGTCGGTGATGTGATGGATTTCGGCGCTATGTTCACAACGCTGCACCAAGTTGGCGGGACCGTCGGGACAGAGGACCCAGTGAACAGGACGATAGTCATACCTAATTCAGTGCTCCAGGGGGTGTGGGTGATTAACTATAACCCTGAGATGGAAAAGGACAAAACAATGCTTCCGACAAGCGAAGCGACAGCGTACTTGCTAGATGAGTCGGTGTGGAGGATAACCTTCGATTCCGACTGGGAGGAGGCCGAGAGGATCATGGTAGAAGCCGCCGAGGAAATTACGGGCGATGTGATAAAGAGCACGGGTAAGAAGCCCTATGTTCGCTCCGATGCCTACGACTATGGCGTATACATGAGGCTCAGGTATATGGTCTCATCGACGGATAGGCCGAAGATAATGCACGAGATAAACAGGATAATATTCGACAGGATCTCAAAGAGTAAGAACGTCGATTTCGCAATCCCATACATCTACTCGTACAAGAGAGGGATGGAATATTTCAAGAGACCCAGTAAGATAGAGCTCACAAATGCGATATGTAAGTGCGGAACATTGAATCCGTCCGGAGCACGTTTCTGCTCCAACTGTGGAAAAGAGATCGAAAGGGGAGAGGAAAATAGATCCGGAAAGGACGATAATTGAAGAGAGGTTATGACCTTTTGTTTGCAAAGCAAGTTATGACCTTCATTCGATCATCGCTGGTGTTATAAGACCAAGAGCTCATTCGATGGCATGGAGAGAAGTGCGTCTAGACCCGGCTACACGCAGTGGTTCGAGGATGCCAAGTTCGGCCTTTTCATCCACTGGGGGATCTATTCCATTCTGGGTAGGGGTGAGTGGGTCATGGATAATGAGAAGATACCACGCTCAGAGTACGAGAGACTGGCTAGGGAGTTCAATCCAACTGACTTTGACGCCGAGGAGTGGTCAACGATCGCAAATGCGGCTGGAGTTCGATACGTGACAATCACCAGCAAGCACCACGATGGTTTCTCGATGTTCGATACCAGGCTCTCCGAGTACAAGATAACGAATACGCCTTTCGAACGCGATGTCATGTCCGATCTCTCTGAGGCGCTAAGCAAGAGAGGGATCAAGCTCTCCTTCTATTACTCCCAACTTGACTGGCATCACGGGGACTACTTCCCATTGGGTCGCACGGGTCACAGCGCGGGTCGTCAGCCAGCGGGCGATTGGTCCAAGTACATGAAGTACTATGTCCGACAGGTTGAGGAGCTCTGCTCCAAGTACGGAAAGATCAGCAGCATATGGTTTGATGGGTTGTGGGACAAACCCGAAGCCGACTGGGACTTGGACAACCTCTACAGGATGATTCATGGGCTTCAACCCGGAGTGTTGGTTGGTAACAATCATCACATGCAACCCTTTCCAGGAGAGGACTTCCAGATATTCGAGCAGGACCTTCCGGGAGAGAACGTCGCAGGTTTTAACCTGGCGAAGACCTCGACGCTCCCCCTCGAGACCTGCTTGACGATCAATAATAGTTGGGGATACAACAAGCTGGACAATAACCACAAGTCCCCGAAGGAACTCATCCATTACCTAATAAAAACCTCGGGGCTTGGGGCAAACATGCTCCTCAATGTAGGGCCGATGCCCGATGGGAGGATCCAGTCAGAGCACGTTGAGAGGTTGCGGGCCATCGGGGAGTGGTTGAAGGAGCATGGTGAGGCGATCTATGGGACGAGGAAGGGCCCGTATCGGGGGATAGGTTGGACCTCGACCAAGAAGGGAAATAGGATATACATCCACGTCCTTGACCGGAATCGAAAGGTCTCATTGCCGAGGCCTTCGAGTACACTCGGCTCTGCAACCCTCATGGATGGGACGGAGGTAAAGGTTCAGCCAGAAGGCGATGTCGTCGACGTTATCATCCCTGATAATCTGATGGATCCGATAGACACGATAATCGTCCTCGAGGACTATCGTAGAGGGGGCGGAACAGAATGACAGCAGCCAAGAAGCCTGTGAAGATCGTGGCGATCGGAGCTGGAAGTAGCAGTTTCGGAAGAGGTATCGTAGTCGATGCGATGCGTTCGAGGGAGTTGAATTCTATCGACTGCACGTTCAGCCTCGTCGATGTCGACGCAAAGGCACTCGATCGGATGACGTCCCTCTCGGAACGAGTCCGCGAGCATTTGGGTTCTAAGATTAACGTTGAGGGGACGACTGATCGACGGAAAGCACTTCCGGGAGCTGACTTCGTCATCACGTCTGTTGCGATCAAGCGAATGCCCCTCTGGGAGCAAGATTTTCGCGTTCCCCTTTCCTACGGCTTCGCCCAAGCCCTCGGGGAGAATGGTGGCCCAGGTGGCATCTTCCACGCGCTACGCAATTTCGAGCTCACGATCCCGATCTGTGGAGACATCGAGGCACTAAGCCCAAATGCGCTTCTGCTGAATTATACGAATCCCGAGAGCAGGATCGTCATGGCGATTAACTCCCTGACAAAGGTTAGGGTTGCAGGCCTATGCCACGGGGTCAATATGGCCCGTGAGGCGGCGTCCCAGGTGTTAGAGCGCCCCATCGAGGGGCTAAAGGTCATTACGGGAGGCTTGAACCACTTCTTCTGGGTCCTGAAAGTAGCTGACGCCGATACGGGTGAGGACCTCTATCCGGAGCTGCGAAGGAGGATATTAGATGGTAAGCCAGTGCAGCTACAGCCGCTTGTGAGGAAGCTCGTCGAGATATTCGGATATCTCACGATCCCCTCGGACGACCACGTCGGCGAGTATCTTCCGTTTGCCTCAGAATTCACAGGATCTAAATGGCCCTACGGATCTGAATCTAGAGTCGTCCCAAGGGTAGGGGGAATCGAATCAAATTGGCTCGAGCCATATGCCTCCGGCGAGAAGCCACTCGATGCCAATGTATTGCAGCCAAGCGGCGAACTCGCGGTCCCCATAATACTGGATGTTGCGCTTGACAGGAGGCGCTGGGAGCCATCCGTCAACGTCCTGAACGATGGGCTTTACGTGGACAACCTCCCGAGGGATGCCGTAGTTGAGGTTCCAGCCGTCGTCGACGCTAAGGGCATACATCCCGAGCATGTCGGGCCGATTCCAGAATCCCTCGTGGCTCTCAACCGCCTGGAGGTCTCGATACAAAAAACGGTCGTGGAAGCCTACAGGACTCGTTCCAAGAAGCTACTGCTCCAAGCACTCCTCCTATGTCCTCAGGTAACGAGCGTCAGCCGTGCCGAGAAGTTGATGGACGATATGCTCGACCTCCAGAGGGAATACCTACCGAAATTCCACGACTGAGGGTTGCCCTTCGTCCCCCCATCCTTTGCATGTTGCGCTATACGTATGTTAACCATTTCACATAATTGAGATCCTTACCACGCACGATCTCGAAGAACTTGGCCTGTATTTTTTCCGTGATGGGACCGCGCGTTCCTTCCCCGATGACTCGGCCATCTATTTCTCGAACCGGGGTCACCTCCGCAGCCGTTCCGGTGAAGAACACCTCGTCTGCGATGAAGAGTTCCTCCCTAAGGACCTCCCTTTCAACTACGCGTGTGCCGAAATCCCGGGCAATCTGCTTGACGGAAGCCATCGTTATGCCCTGAAGCGGCCCAGTCGCAATCCACGGAGTTATGAGCTCGCCATTCTTGGCGAAGAAGATATTCTCCCCAGGCCCCTCCGATACCGCGCCACTTGTGGAGAGGACGATGGCCTCATCATAGCCAGCCTGTAAAGCCTCAACTTTAGCCAGGACTGAATTAAGGTAGTTGGCTGTGGCCTTCGCGAGCGGCGGCAAGACGCGAGGATCGAGGCGGCACCAAGATGAAACTTTGCACCTTACGCCCTTGCGCAATCCCTCCTCACCCAAATAAGTCCCCCAAGGATAGGTCGCGATTGCAACATCTATTGGATTATGAAGGGGGTTAAGGCCCATCTCCCCATAACCGCAATACGCTATGGGTCGGATGTAGCACTCTTTGAGCTTGTTGGCCCTAATGGTCTGGATTACGGCTTCCGAGAGTTGTTGCTCGGAGTATGGCAGCTTCATGAGGTATGTCTTGGCGCTGTCCATCATCCTCTTGATGTGGTCCATCAACCTGAAAACAGCTGGCCCCTTCTGTGTCTCATAGCACCTGATCCCTTCGAAGACCCCAGTTCCGTAATGGAGGGCATGCGACAATACGTGGACTTTCGCCTCATCCCAAGGGACGAGCTTTCCATTCATCCAGATCCATTCGGTCTTCTGCAACGCAGCTCACAACGGCACACATTACTCCGGGCGCCTCTTAAAATCTTGCGTCGCACCGATCAATCCGGGTAGTCTTATTAGGCCTCGGGTTGTTAATGGGCGAGAGGCCGATGCGCTCTTGAGATGGGAGGAGCTCACTTGGAAGGAGTTTCCAGGGGCCGTTGAGAGGTCAAAGGGGGTTTGCCTGCTGGCGATGGGGGTATTGGAGAAGCACGGTAACCACCTTCCCCTCGGCACCGATGTCTTCAACGTTCACAAGCTCGCATGCCTTGCGGCCGATAAGGAGCCCGCGGTCGTCTTCCCCCAATACTACTTCGGGCAGATATATGAGGCCCAGCACATGCAGGGCACTTTGGCCATAAGGCCCCAACTTCTAATTGATCTGCTTGAAAATGTCTGCGACGAGATCGGGAGGAACGGCTTCAGAAAGGTCCTTCTCGTCAACGGTCATGGCGGAAACACTCACATGCTGAACTTCTTCTTGCAACTAATGCTGTACCGCAAGAAACCATACGTCGTTTATCTCGCCGGGGGGTGGCCCAGCAAGCCAGAGGATCTTGAATATTATAGGAAGTTGATGGACACTCAGGAGCACGGTCACGCATGCGAGTGCGAAACGAGCTACGGTCTGGCCAACTTCCCAGAGCTGGTTAAGATGGATGAGGTTCCGGCAAAGCCAGGCCATACGCTGAATCGGCTAGGACATCTGGGGGACATACACACCCCCATGGACTGGTTTGCCCAGTACCCGGACCATTATGCGGGAGATGCGAGGCCCGCTTCCAGGGAGAAGGGGGAGAAGTTAAGGCAGAAATCGGTCGAACACCTCGCTCAAACGATCAGAAGGGTGAAAGAGGACGAAACCCTGCCTACGCTCTACGATGCCTTTTTCAGCCGCACGGAGCATTAACGTCATGTCAGCCAAACATGGGAAAATCTCTAAAGCGAAAGGAAGAACTCGTTGATGTGCTGGCGTTAGGAAGCCGTACGTGTATTAAATAAGTGACAATTCGAGTATCGTTAAAAAGGGATTGGACTCGTTAAGTCATGAGGACACATGCGATACTCGGACTACGTCGATTACGGTAAACTCGATCCTTTCAAGAGACTCGCCCTGGAACAACTCGCTCCCAGTTTCATAGGGCCGGAGAGATTGGGGATACGCGTTGTCCCTGAGAGCTTGGGAGAGCCAGCCTCGCTCTTTGACTTCGTCGACTATGACTTCATGCTCGCCTTTGTGGTCGAGGGCCTTGGGACAAAGAACCTGATAGCTGAGAAGATGGCCCTCCATGAGAGGTCGCGTGGCAGGAGGTTCTACGATGGTTTGGGTCAGGACCTTCTGGCCACGGCCGTAAACGAGCTGCCTTGTGTGGGCGCGACGCCATTTGGCTACGGGGACGAGGTGACAGCTGGTGACTCCTCCTGGTTCGATGACCCGGTGAGATCCGAACAGCTCCTGAGTGGCCTTGCTGCAGCCTGCTTGAGGGCCATGGTCGCGACCCCATGCGGCGAAACCCCCACACTTCAAGATATCATGTCGAGGAACGCCGTGAGCCTAAGTGGCGGGGCGATCGGAATAGTGAGGCCCAAGGGTCGGGCGATGTGGGGGCAGAACCTCAGGGGCGGCGATGTCATCTACGGGATAGAGAGCAATGGCATACATGCGAACGGGATAACACTGGCCAGGAGGATCGCCGAGAAGCTTCCTGAGGGATATTTCACAGAACTCCCAAGTGGCAACACACTCGGAGAAACGCTCCTGAAGCCGACGCGCCTCTATTCCCCGTTAATCGAGGGCCTCTGGAAAAAGGGGGTCGAGATTCACTACATCTCGAACATCACGGGACACGGGTGGAGGAAGATCATGAGGCCGAAGGGAGAATTCACATATGAGATCGACTACGTACCGGAGCCACCGCCCGAGCTTCTATACTTGCAGCAACGTGGAGGGGTGAGTGATGAGGAGGCTTACCAAGTGTGGAACATGGGCGTCGGCTACTGCATATACTCCCCCAGGCAATTCGGTGAAATTATCGCATCAACGGCTGAGGAGCGGGGCATGCGTTGCTACGCGCTGGGCCACGTCGTCGAAGGTCCGAAGAAGGTCATAATAAAGCCCGAGGGAATCGTCTACCAATAGAAGGCGCTGAATGGTTCCACATTCTCGTGGCTTCGCACTCAATATTTCTCCAGGAATTGTCGGCCGTGCATGAGCGAGGCGACGACGTCCTTGCCAGTCTCATCCTCCAGCGCATACCAGCCTCTATAGTCGATCGATTTTAACGCCGCTATGTAGGCATTCCATGGGACTAGGCCCTCACCCACAGTAGCCTTGCCCGTTTTGGGATTGTGATCTTTGGCATGCGTGTGCACAATCCACGGCGCCAAGGTTTGAACCCCTTCGACAACTCCACGACTCAGCATATTCGCTGGATCATAATTTACCTTCAATGAATCCGAGCCTATGTCTTCAATGAATCTACGCAGTACATCTGCAGGCTCCTGGCCAGTCTCGATGCAGAATATTCCCCCAACGGCCTCGGCGTGTTTTGTAATCGCACTGCACGATTCGAGAAGGGTTCGATACCTTTGCGCCGAAGTGTCTGACGGTATCGCTCCCGGGTGGGTCGTCACGATTGGTGCGCCGAAATCGGCTGCAAGCTCAAGGGTCTTTTTCGTCTTTTCTATTCGCTCTTTCAATCCCCTAGGATCGTGAAACGCAGATCCAGGCCACTCCTGCCCTGGTTCATGTTGCCCCGTCAGCTGAGCGCAAAAGCCGCTGATTTCCAGGCCATATGACCTGATGAGATCGCGCATCTCGCGCCTTTTGGTGCCGACGCAACGGTCCGGATCCAAGACACAGATGTCCTTAGGCCCGTTATCAACACACCAAGGCTGAACGGATTTCACGCCGATTTCACGCGCCGTGTTTAACCTCTTCTTAAGTTCGTCTTCAGTCGCCGTAGGTCCCAGTGACCAAAGCGCAAGACCAATTTTCAAAGTTCCCACGATATTTACCTCACGGAATCAAGGATGTAATGTACTATATAAAAGGCCCGGCTTCTTCGGATGTGACATCCGATCCAAAAGAAAGTGCTCTATCAGACATCGTAAAAAATTTGGATGGTATATACACACTCGGGTTTAGGATTGGGCGTTCAGGTTTGTCACGATGCGGATATAACCTAAGCAACATGATCAGGCTGTTGGCATCCATGGAATGCACTATTCGGCTATTTGCTTCCCGGTTTCAGGTAGAACGCGATATCCCTTCAACCTCTTACTGAGGATTTCAGCAAATTTCTTCCCTGCAATCGTTTCGATGAACCCCTTGACAGCTTTTTTCTCCATCCTTTTCATGGGGATGAGGAAGTCGTAGATTTCCTCGCCGAGTGGTAGAAAATCCAAATCATGGATTCCCGCATAGGCCTCAACGGAAACCCCCACATCCGCCCTTCCCTGGGCAATGGCCGCGGCTACGGCTGAGTGGGTCTTCGCCTCATGATCGTAACCCCTTATCCCACCTTCGGGATTGACGCCAATTTCCCTCAGGTGGTAATCGATGAAGGTCCTGGTGCCCGAACCCGAATTTCTATTAATGATGATGACATCGTTTCTTATGAAATCCTTGAATGTTTTTATGCCCTTTGGGTTGCCTTTGGTAACGAGGAAACCATGTCTCCTGGCATACCCCCTTATGAGCACCGCCCTCCTCCTGAGATCGTACTTGTCTAGGAAGGGCGTGTTGTATTCGAGGGATTCTCCATCAAGCAGATGGGTGCCCGCGATATCCGCTTCTCCCCTCTTAACGGCCAGCCAGCCCCCAGTAGAACCTACGTTGATGACCTTCGCCTCAACCTCTCCCAAGAGCTCGAGCACTAAGTCCACGCCAGGACAATGGCTACCGATTATGGTGAGCTCAGCCAACGGGACTTTAGGTGAAAATAATTTGACCTCCATCAGTTCACCCTCTTCGATGGATTCCCTTCTCTCTTCGACTTCGACGAAACCATCAGCCAAAGCTAGGGTTGATGTCGCGCCAGATCCCTTGAGCAGGGGGTATGCAACCATGCCTTCAGGCGACGAGGTGAGGTTCACCGGAATATACTCCCTCTTTCCCCTCCCAGCTTGAATTCCATAGGCCAATCTCGCCTGTTGAGACCAGCTCTGAGGAAAAGCCTTCACCCCCATCATCTTCAATAGCATGGGCCTGACGAATACCGTGAACGCAATCATGGCTGAGACTGGGAACCCCGGCAGCCCTACAGCCAACTTACCATCAACTACAGCTGCGACAGTTGGCTTCCCCGGTTTAATCTTCAACCCGTGCACAACCACTCCAGGCTTTCCGAGCTCATCGAATATCTTGTATATCACATCGCCCAAGCCCGCTGAAGTGCTTCCAGATGTCAGAACCATATCACAGGCTTTGAAGGCCTCTCCGATGGTTTTCCTTAACTCCCCATAATTATCGGGCACTATGCCGAGGTATTGAGGCGAAGCACCTATCTCCCTTATCATTTGAGAAATGGCCACGCCGTTCACGTCGTAAATTTTACCGGGTGCTAGCACATCCCCTGGCAAGGCAAGCTCATCGCCGGTTGAGAGGACGGCAATCCGAGGCCTACTATGGACCACCACATCATCATAGCCCAAAGCGGCCAGGACTGCGACCTCCCTGTGAGATAGCAGGACTCCTTGTCGGAGGGCTACATCCCCCACCATGACGTCCGAACCCGCTTGGGCGACGTTCTCCCCTGGCACCAGAGAACGATAGACGAGGAGCGCGCCCTCGTGTTCCACCTTGGTAAATTCCACCATCACAACCGCATTTGCCCCGCGAGGAAGGGGAGCGCCAGTGGCGATCTCGACCGCCTCCCCGGTGTTTACTGCCACCTGGGGTAGAGCTCCGACCCTTGATTCGCCAACGACCTTCAGCCGGACGGGTTTATCTTCCTCCGCACCGTAGACGCTTTTCGACTCTACAGCATAACCATCTACTTCAGATCTATCAAATGGCGGGGAATCGACCTTTGCCTCTACGGTTTGGGCAAGAACTCTGCCCACGGCCTCGTCTAATATTATCCTCTCCGAGCCCAAAGGTTTGATGCCCCCAAGCGCTTCATCCAGCTTCCGAAGGGCTTCATCGATATTCAGCAGACGATGGAAGACTACTGCCAAATCAGTTCATCACACGTCCATATGGCGCGCAGGTGACTCAAAGCTATATCTCGTCGATGGGTTGAATGACTGTGACCTCAACCTCATCGCCTTCATCGTATCCCTCCAATTGCTCATCTGCGATGAGGATGCCATTGGCTTTGGTCATGGAAGACAATATCCCCGAGCCAGTGAGCCTTAGGGGATCGGCGATGTAACCATCATCGACCCGATGAAGCCTCACGCGGACATACGAGCGTACGCCCACAGTCGTTGCGATCCTCCTGGCCAGCTTTGCCCTGACTACAGGTTTCGCCTCGGGAGGGGTTGCCTGCATTCGGTTGACAGCGGGATCGACAAGGGCCTCAAATCCGATTAGGGCAGCAACTGGGTAGCCCGATAGTATGAAGATTGGCTTCGTTCCTATGAATCCAACCCCCGTAGGCTTGGCGGGCCTTATCGACACGCCGTGCACCACTACGCCGGGTTTTCCAAGCTCATTGACCGCTTCAGGGACAAGGTCCTTCTCTCCCAGGCTCGTCCCGCCAGTTGTCAACACGAGGTCGGCCACCTTCAAACCATGAGCGATTTCGGCCTTAATCATGGCAAGTTCATCTGGAACCGTGCCAAGATCGATCGGCGTGCAACCCCTGTCCCTGATCAGGGCTTTGAGCATGGGTTTGGTGCTGTTGAGAATCTCCCCGGCCTCAACCTTTTCACCCGGCTCCTTCAGTTCGCCACCTGTGGATAGGACCGCTATCTTCAGCCTTCTTTGAACCGGTATCTTCACCACATTGACCGATGCCAATGCCCCTATATGCCATGGCTTGAGCTTCGTGCCTTTCCCGACGATGATATCGCCTATTGTAAAATCCTCGCCTTTTCGGGAGACATTTTGCCAAGGTGCAACAGGTCGAAAGATCATCACCCTATCATTAACTCTCTTCGCATGTTCCACCATTACGATGGCATTGGCGCCAGATGGAAGAGGGCCTCCGGTGAAGATCTCGGCACATTTGCCGCTGGCGATGATGGGCAGATCCTGTGGCCTTGATCCGGCTTCAGAACGACCGATGAGTTCGAGATCAACAACATTCGTGGGGGTGGCGCTGATAGTGTCGGAAGCTACCACAGCATACCCATCAACCGCACTTCTATCGAGAGGTGGCACATCAAATGATGCCCGTATATCTTCACCGGCTATCATCCCTAGGGCATCCTCCAGTGTGGTTTCGTCAACCTCAATTTTTATGGATAGATGCCTCATGACGATTTCCAAGGCTTCATCTACGCTCATGAGGGCTGGAAAGCCAGACATCTTCCTTCTGCCAATCATATTCCAACCTGTAATGAGAGGGCCCAATTATGGCATTCGGTGTCCTCGATGTCACCTACGCTCCAGCATGAGGGTCTACCGTCAGACTTCCAAGGGAATGGCGTAGATCGCCCCATAACGGGGGCAAAACAGTGGAGAAGCCCATACGGCATAGTTCTGAGCAGCTATGTGCGTCTGACACTGGAATAATTACAATTTGCCCTCCAAGTATCTATCATAATTTTAATGTTCTCCCAAGGAGTATCCTCGAATATCTGATCTATGGAGGACAGGATGAATCCTCCGCCCGGAGCAAGGATTCTCACACTATCCGTAACCGCTTGCCTTATTTCTCCGGGAGTGCCTGAGTTCAACGTCACAGCTGAATTAACGCCCCCCCACAGGCAAATGCTGTCACCGACCAACTTTTTAACAAGAGCCAAGTCCGTACCTCCTTGTATGGGATCAAGACCATATATGACGTCTACGCCCATCTCCTTCAACATACCAAGCAAGGGCATCTGCTTCATGCTCATGATGTAGCAGAACTTTGCACCTGCCCGATGCGTCTTCTCAACCAGCTTCCTGACACGCGGCTCTATGAACCTTTTATACTGAGGCGGTGACCAGAAATCGGCGTTCTCGTACCAGCCCCTGTGAACGATGACGTCGACAAAACCGAGGTCAAGCAATGCGTCCAGGTACCTCACGTCCCATTCGTGAACTACGCCGAGGAGCCGATCGATGAAATCGGGTTCTCTGAATGCCTTTCGCATGACATTCTCGAAGCCACAGAGCCATGGGAGGGCATCGGCACCGAAGATGGCGCTCTCCCTGCCAGCCTCCGAGAACATCCCGCATTCGATGAGTATCTGCCGCTTCTCGGCAAACTCCCTGACCCTTTCGGCCTCACTTCTGAACATCTCGATCTCCCTTTCGTTGGGATCGCGGAAGAGGCAGGAGAGGGCATCGATGTCCTCCATCTCTTGGATGAGATACTTCACGGAACGCGAGGAGGGCGCGAGGAAGTCGCTGAAGAGGGGTATGTCTTCACCATGAGGCCAATCAGCGGTCTTGCGCACCACCTGCCTTAAGGTGCCTTTAGGGGTATCATACTCCTTGAAAAGCAGAGGCCATTGCTCTCCTGCGGGCCTGTCCTTCCACACTCTTACCCTTACATCCGTAGAAATCGGCCTTGGAACATCGAACCCCACCGTATCGTCCAGCCCGAGATCTAGCACCCTGTCGACCCTTTCAAACTGGTTTCCCCATCCCCGGATCTTGTCGGCGAGGAAGGGCCGTTCCCACCACTTGAGGTAGAGTGGTATGTGGTCCGGCTCCTCGTGATTGATCGCGAGTAACAGGCGGTCCCTCGATGTAAGAGTAGCCCTCATTCTGGGAATCGCTGAGCAACAGCCTCTCCTTTCAGCTTAAAAGAATTTCACAATGCCTTTGGATTCAGGGTCGGACTCGAAGTGATAGATCCGACGCCGATGGACTTACATGCGTTAAGAGCGTGCCCGTCTTTCTAACCTTAAACGGGTGAGTCCGACCAAACTTATATACATTGTAATCCCGTGGCGAGGTCGCCCATGTCGGATGAATCAGATGAGAAACTGAAAGGCCTTGTAGAAAATCTTGAGAAAAAGTATCAGACATTTACCAGATATCGCACCAGTCTTTCCTGGAAATTCTTCCAGGGTAAAATCGAAGGGGCACATCGTTCGGATTACGATGACTCGTCTTGGAAGACAACGTCACTGCCAATCGCTTGGGACCCGGCAAAGGGCGACGTATGGCTAAGGTGCGTGGTCTCGGTTCCGGAGCAGATCGAGGGCATTGCCATATCGGGCACCAAGGCCGAGATGTATTCCTTCATAATGACAAACGGTGCGGAAATTTTCGTGGATTCCAAACTGGTCCTCATGGAGGGATATTGGACCGATCTGAGGGGGCCGAGGATACTCATAGCCGAGAAAGTAAAAGCGGGAGAGAAGCACGTCGTCGCGATTCACTGCTTCGTGAAGATCCCGGTCGCCAAGGGGGAGAAGGCCGGAGTTCCACAAATGAACCTCTCGTACGAGGCCGTGGAAAAGGTGGCTTTCGAAGTCGGGTCATTGGTCGAGGAACTGAAGTTCGCTCCCACATTGCCGCACGGAAAGGAAACCGCGAACCGCGTGGCGAATGAGTTCGGCAATGAAGTTCTCTCGATGAAAACGATCGATCTCCTAACCGAGATAAACAGGGCCAATGACAAGCTCTCCTCGCTGTCAAGGGAAGCGAAGGAATTCAAAGTTCACCTGATAGGTCATGCCCACATAGACATGGACTGGTTGTGGCCATGGAATGACACCCTTGAGGTGATCAAAAGGGATTTCTCGACGGTAATTTCGCTAATGGATCGACATCCGGATCTCCACTTCTCCCACAGTCAAGGCGCCACATACAAGGTGGTCGAGGATAACTTCCCGGAACTCTTCGACAGGGTGAAGGGGAAGGTCGGGGCTGGCAATTGGGACATAACCGCGTCCATGTGGGTCGAGGCGGACTTGAACATGGTAGGAACTGAGGCATTGGTCAGGCAATTCCTATACTCACAAAGGTACATCGGGGCGAAGTTCGGACTCAAGCCGAGGGTGTGCTGGGAGCCCGATACCTTTGGCCACGCGTGGACCATGCCGCAGATAGCGAAGAAGAGCGGCATGATAGGCTATTACCTCATGAGGTGTGGCAAGGCACCTCTGTTTTGGTGGGAGGGTCCCGACGGGTCCAGGATCTTGGCATTCAACAGCGTCTATAATAATGAGATCAATCCCAGGAACATAGTCGAAGTAGCTAAGTCGTTCTATGAGGGATATCGGCTGAAGACGAGCATGTTCGTATACGGCGTAGGGGATCATGGCGGCGGACCCATGATCGAGGACATCAAGGCAGCACACGAGTTGCTTAAAAAGCCAGCCATGCCTAACATCATCTTCAGCACAACGCACGAGTTCTTCGACGAGGTTCTAGGGATGAACATCTCGGCGCCTATCGTAAGGGACGAACTGAACTTCACGTTCGATGGGTGTTACACAAGCCATGCGGATATAAAGCGCTACAACAGGCTGTGTGAAAGGCTTCTCGTCGATGCCGAAAAGTTCTCGGTTATGACGGGGAGCTATCCGAGGGAGGCACTCTCGTCCTCTTGGGAAAAGGCCCTATTCAACCAATTCCATGACATCCTCGATGGAAGTGGCATTCCGGATACATACTCCTACTCCAGCAACCTAGCTGAAGGCGTTATAAGTACGGCTAGGGGGATCATTGGCGATTCTATAAACGCGATTGCCAAGGAGATAATATTCTCGAAAGCCGTTCCTTCGATAGTCGTGTTTAACTCATTGCCTTGGGACCGAAAGGACGTAGTGCGGATCGACATCAAGAATGCGTCGATCCCTGAAAATCCCGCGATCTTGGATTGTGAAGGGAAAATAGGTCCCGCTCAGATCGAAGGTAACGAGCTCACATTCATAGCAGAGGTACCGAGCCTTGGTTACGCTACTTACTACCTGGTCCAAGGAACCGAGGCAATGCCTAACCAAGGTGGTGGAAAGCTTGCACTGGAGAACGAGTTCCTCAGAGTCGAGATAGATGGGAGCTCGGGGGGGATAGCCTCGATCTACGATAAGAGGGTCTCGAGGTTCGTGACCAAACTTCAGGACGACGAAACCACAAGGCCCTTTGTGAGCAACCTGTTCCAAGTATTGCATGAGGCGCCACATGGGATGTCGGCATGGGTAATAGGGAACATAACTCGCGTTGACAATCTTGTGAGCGGAGCTGACGTCAAGCTCACGTGTTCTGGGCCAGTCATGACGAAGATAAGCTCAGTTCGCAAGTATAGGGATTCCATGATTGGCCAGGACATCGTCCTCTACAATGGAATTCCGAGGATTGACTTCCACACTAGTATAGATTGGGAGGAGGTAGCAAGTGCAGAGGAGGACGCGCCCATGCTCAAAGTCTCATTCTCTCCAATACTTCGTAACTCGGCCGCCACATTCGAGATACCGTTCGGGAGTATAGTCAGACCTGCCGATGGAAGGGAAGTTCCAGCACTAAGGTGGATTGACGTCTCCGATAATGAGTATGGCATGAGCCTATTGAACGACAGCAAATATGGTTTCAGCGTTAGCGGGAATACAATGAGCATGACCCTCCTCAGGACAAGCTACAGTCCTGATCCGATGCCAGACAGGGGCCATCACGAGTTCCTCTACTCGCTGTATCCGCATGCTGGGGATTGGAAGGAGGCCCTTACATTCAGGAGGGGATATGAGATCAACCACCCATTAGAGGCGATATTTTTTTCACAGCACCGAGTTGGGATCGGTTCCCGTCCCGAAAGGGCATGTTTCATCAAGATCTTCCCAGATAATGTCGTTCTATCCGGGATCAAATTAGCGGAAGACTCCGACGATATTATCTTACGGATCTACGATGCCACAGGAGAGGGAGCAAAGGCGGAGATTTCCTTTGGATTCAATTTGAGTGGGGCGAAGGAGGTCGACTTAATGGAGAAGGAGATATCCAAGGCATCACTTCAAGGAGGTATATTGAGGTTAGACCTAAGACCCAATGACATTCGAAGCATTTTAATAACGAAAGGCTAGAACTCACTTAAGAGCTTGTCCCTAAATTCTCTGGATTAACATTATCTTGTCGAGGCCTCGTACTCTTCTACTGGTGATGAATCCAAATGGAAGAATACGAGACCCTGGAGTCACTCTTGCAGAACTCGGATTTAGGATTTGTGAATGAACTGCTCATGGGCGCCTTCCACCAGGGCGGTCCTGGAAGATCTCCCCGTAATCCCCTGGGAGTCCTCAAGGCCCATCTGGCAAAGCGCTTCCTGGGCTTAAGGGGCGTCCGTGAGCTCGAGCGCAGGCTCTGGAACGATCCCAGGCTCCGCCACATATGCGATATCGAGGATGGCGAACCCGCCTATGGAAGGAGCGTGCTATCGCGCTTCCCAGCGAGGATAGGAGCAGAACGCCTGCAGGGGATAATCGATCACCTGCTCAAGGGGCTTGAAGGCGCGAAGCTTGTGAAGGGCAAGAATGTCGCCATGGATGCGTCCTTCATCAAAGCGTACAGCAGCATAGACATGGGGACTAGGCTGGGCCGCTCTGACGCTGATGCACGGATAGGAAGGGGCGGAAAGGGCTACGGGCTGGGCTACAACCTTCACCTGAGCGTGGACGCCGACTCGGAGCTGCCCATCGCGTTTTCAGTGACGCCAGCCAACGTTCGGGACATAGGTGAGGCTCCAGATCTCCTGAGGGCCACGAGGAGGGAGCTGCCGAGGGGCATCGAGCACGTCATGGGCGATAGAGGGTACTCGAGCGATCGATTCAGGAGAGAGGTACGCAGGAGGAGCATGGAGCCCATCATACCGTATCGCTGCAACCAGCACAGGGGCGAGAGGGGCTTGCTGCGCATCGACGGACACTTCAAAACCCACGGTCCGACGAGACTGAAGAGGCTCTACAAGAAGAGGAACGCGGTGGAGCGAGTCTTCAGCCGCCTGAAGGAGCAGTTGAGCTTGAGGGATCACAGGGTCAGGGGACTCGTCAAGATCACGCTGCACGTCCAGCTGTGCATCATAGGCATGTTGCTTAATGCTCAAGCGGCAATCAACGGCCAAAAGAGGGGGAAGGCCCTAAGCATATCCTACTACGCAAATTGAGAGGAATAGACATGAAACAATCGATAAAGGGACAAGCTCTTAAGCAACTCATGACTCATCAAGGTAACGCCCCAATACCGGTTATCGCCTATTTCATATCGTAGCATTATGAGACGGGGATCCGTTGAAATGATCGGTTCTCTAGACAGCAAAGGCAACCTAAGGGATGTTAGGAAGGCCGTGATCATCTCGGATACCCACGCATCATCGATCGAGGATGTGCCTGCTGCTTTTAGATATGTCCTTAAAAATGTGGACCTCATTATACATGCAGGTGATTACACAAGCAAGAGGCTCCTTGACGAGCTTCAGGGCTCAGGGATCCCCTTCCGAGGCGTGTATGGGAACATGGATCCCCGTGCTGTGCGTGACGAACTCCGGGCTGAGGAGGTCCTTGAGATCCAGGGCATTAAGATTGGTGTTGCCCATCCTGCAGAAGGAGGGCCTCCGTGGGGGATCGAGCGACGTCTGCTTAGTACATTCAGGGGAATGAATGTGATCATTTATGGCCACACCCACACCGTCGTGAACGAGGTTAAGGGGGGCATTACGTGCATAAATCCAGGAAGTGCAATGGGTAAATTCCCGGCTCCTTATCCCTCGATCGCTATCTTAAAATTTCCAGAACTGAGGGTTGAGATTCACAGGACGTAATGCGTTTTTTAAGCAAACCAAGTCTAGAGGAGCCTCATGTGCCAAATGAACCGAATGCACCTACAGCTTCACCAATCGACCAATAAGAATCCTTGAATGATGTCATCGGTTCTAGTTTCTCCTTGTCAATTTTCCCATTTACATCCAAAACCGATTCATCGACATGAACAGCCACAATTTCACCGAAGAAGAAATCATGGCTCCCAAGTCCGATCTTCTTCCTCAGGGCGCATTCGATGTTAATTGGGAATTCCAGGATCTGCGGGGCAGACACCTTTGATGATCTAACAGCGGTGAGCTTGCAAGATTCGAACTTATCTACATCCTTTCCCGACACACTACCACAATAGTCGACTATCTTTGCATGGCCTTTACTGGGAACATTTACCACAAATCCATCTGAGGCAAGCATAATTCCATAGGAGTAGCGACTATGTCCGATCGCAACGCCAAGCATTGGGGGATCTATGCACGCATGTGATACGGCCCCTATGGCAATGACGTTTCTCTTAGACCAACTTCCACAAGTTACCAACACTATCGGGCAAGGGAAATGAAACTCCAGTTGAGGTGGAAAACTTACCTTCACCATGTTCTCCCTATCCTATCATGGCGTACGCCAGTTCGCTCCCTTATTAATTATTTTTTAACCAATGTCCCAATTCGGGAGTGGAAGCTTGACCCCAATGCTTTTAGGCCAAGTAGCAAGCCAAAAGGCATGGAATACGAGATAAAGTATAGGCCTTCGTACAGTCTCCTAGTACTCAGCCTTGAGCAGGGGGAGACAATAACTGCCGAGGCTGGCGCAATGACGTATATGTCCCCAAACGTCCAAATGAAGACCCGTGCAAGAGCCGGCATATGGGATACTTTGAAAGTGGGAATGCTCGGGGGACAATCGTTCTTCGTAAATGACTACAGCGCAATGGACGGACGAGGGGAGATAGGTCTTGTCGCGGCGCCCGTAGGCGACATAGAGAGGTTGTCGCTTGATGGACAAAAAGGCTACATCATTCAAAAGTCCTCATACGTTGCATCTGAAACGGGAGTTAATTTAGATATACAGTGGCAGGGCTTCACGAGGGGCATATTCGGTCAAGGGCTTTTCATGATTAAGACTTCAGGTTCGGGAGCTCTGTTCATTAACACATTCGGCGCCATAGACAGACACGACCTGCTTCCCGGCGAAAGCCTGATAGTGGATAACTTCCACCTCGTTGGGTTCTCCGATACATGCCAATATGAAGTTAAGAGACTTGGTGGTTTGAAGGAGCTAGTGTTGAGCGGGGAAGGATTTGTCGTCGATATCAGGGGGCCAGGGGAAGTGATGCTGCAGACCAAGAACATCGCCGAGTTCGCAGAATGGCTCTGGGCGGTGTTCGAGCCCAAGATAAGGGCCATGAGGGGAGCGCGTTAACACAAACTTCAGCATCCTCATGGGTGCTTTAGAGGCAGGTAAAAGACATAGTAGGTTTCCCCTTCCAACTCAACGCCGTATGCTTCCTTGTAACCCCGCTTGCGGCATATGGCCAACGCGGCAGGATCGTCTGCGTAGTAAACGATCGCGTCGTGTCCCCTTTCAGCCATGAGCTTTTCAAAGAATACGAAGAATCCACTCCCGTAACCTTTACCCCTGTGCTCCTTCCTCAGCCAGAGTTCGTGCAGCTCCACGAAATCCCTCTTCCCACCAAGCAGTTTCTCCAGCAGCTCTTTGTCCTTCGCGTCCCTTGGGGCCCCCGCCCTGTGCTCTTCCGTGTTCGTCTCGTGCCAGATCGCGTGGCCGAGGATCTCGCCCCCCTCCCTCCACACTATGAGGTGGTCCGGGTTCCGTAAAATGATGTTCTCTTCGATTGCGCCCAATTCCCCCCTCGCCTTCTTGTAGTACTCCTTGAACTCCACCATGTCGCAGCCTACGCTTATCCTCATTCCGCCGCACCGCCCTTCACGTCAGTGATGGGGTGGAGGCCTGAGCTCCTTGCTTTACTATGTCTTCTCGATGGGCTTCGTGTTGCCAAAGGTCGGAGTGGGCCCCTCCGTCGGCGCCGCCCAGCGGACGGCGTTCGCGATCACCTTGAGGATGCTCGGGTGGTGGTACGTCGGGTAAGACTCGTGCCCCGGCCTGAAGTAGAAAACCTTCCCCTTTCCCCTAATGTAGCAGCAACCGCTGCGGAATACCTCGCCGCCTTTGAACCAGCTTACGAAGATCAAAACGTCGGGAGCCGGGATGTCGAACCTTTCCCCGTACATCTCTTCGTGCTCGATGTCGATGTACTCGCCCAATCCAGAAGCAATGGGGTGCCCTGGCTCCAAGACCCAGACCCTCTCGTTCTCGCCCATCTCCCGCCACTTAAGATCGCACGTCGTCCCCATCAACTTCCTGAATATCTTCGAAAAGTGTCCGGAGTGAAGAACTATCAATCCCATTCCGCCAAGGACGCTCTTGTAGACTTTTTCAACTACTTCGTCTCGTACTTCGTCGTGCGCCATATGTCCCCACCAGATCAGGACATCGGTGCTTCCTAGCACGGCATCGGTCAGGCCATGCTGAGGTTCATCGAGCGTCGCCGTCCTCACCTGAATATCTTGCTGCGCCTTCAGGTATCTAGCGATCGCCTCATGCATTCCATCTGGATAGATCTTAGCTATCCCCTTGTCGGCTTTCTCGTGCCGGAACTCGTTCCATATTGTTACGCGGATTGTCTTGGCCATATCCATCTCGTTCCCCTCGTCAATGGGTTGGCTTTTTATCTTTTGTCGCCATCGATGCGGACGGCATTATAGATTGCATGGCGATCGGTACCATCTGGTCTTCATTGGCATCGTACGCATTTCACTGAAACTCGATGGAACTAGCTCCCGGTGATTATGCCTATTACCCTCACCACGACGGTTGCCATGAATAGCATACCCATGACAAGCGCTATCATCCTCAGCCTCCTCTTATCGAGCACTATGCCAGTTCTCCCATAATATGGCGAGAGCAGCTCCGAAGTCGTGAGCAATATTATCGCCGTTACGGCAAGCCACAAACTAATGTCCCAAAAAGTTAGAGGGAACCTCATCACTCAGCACCTTTCAATATCTGATAACGAACCGTCATCGTGTTGCCCCCGGGCTCTGATCGCACGTCCTCCACGAAGATCGGTTGGCCTGTTGCCCTCGTAAGCGCAAGCGCTATGGCGCTCACCAATGGGCATCCGATCCTCTTCAGCCTCTCATCCGCTTCCTCATTGAACGCCACATAGAGGGAATTCGTCACCTTCACGACTACCACTTCTCGCTCCACCTCCATCTCCACGCCTTCGGCCAGCTCGAAACCCTCTATGATCGCGGGGGGAAGGTCCCGTTGCAGGTCCTCAAGGCTCTCCTTTGTGAAATCCTTCCCCATCTCCTCCTCCAGAAGGTTTGCCAAGCCCACACCAGGGGCCGCCAGGAAGATTCCAGAGGGGTTAGGGGTGAAAAGCTGTCCAATTTGTATTTCATCGGACAACCGATTATAATCGATCCCCTCGTCCTTCTCAGCCGCTATGAAGATCGTGCCGCCTTTCAAGGCCTTAAGCTGCTTCGGCGGAAGGTATACGGGAGCGCCCTCGTATCCGAGGTGGTCCAGCAATCCCTCGACGGCAACGTAGTAGGGTCGTGCGGTTGATTCAAGGAGTTGGCCTTTCACATAGAGGGTGGTCCTTGCGAATAGGAGGAGCGCTCCCCAAAAAAGTCAGGCCAAGTCCTATGAACGCCAAGATGCTCGATTCAAAAAATATCGACAGCGATAAGGAAGTTAAGCCCAAGCCCAAGAGACCGAAGCCAACAATCCTGGATGGCCTCCTCGTCGCCTTCCGTAACTTGCGCCTGAGATCTTGATTCTCTTCCTCAAGCGACCGTATGCGTGCCGAGTCCTCAATGGGGGCGCTTTCACCGAGCTTAAAGCCGCAGTTCTCACAGTAGGCGTCCTGGGCCCTTACCGAAGATGAGCAGTTTGGGCACCGCACGGCTTCCCTTGACAGCTTGACATCCGCCCCGAATAAGTTCGTCTGTTGACTGTTCCCGGCCTCCTATTTATTTTATTTTAGATGTGGGCCATTTGGATATAACCTTAAACGGCTTCCTCTTGTTCCTACGGCATGGGCAGGTTTGGGCCCCCATTAGGACTGTCTGAAGCCCTCTGTTCCGGATGGAGGTTCGCATAGGGTGTCTGATGCTTTCAAGTACGTCGACGTGCACTGTCACCTCGATGACGGCAGCTTCGATGATGACAGGGACGATGTCGTAAATAGAGCGAGGGACGTCCTGATCCTATGTGCCAGCCAAGAGCCCAGCAGTTCTAGGAAAGTGCTCTCCCTTGCGGAAAAATACCCAAACGTGAGGGCGTGCCTCGGGCTTCATCCGGAGTTCGTGCCCAACTTGGCAGATCGCGAGATAGAAGATGAGATCGACTTCATAAGTCGATCAGCCGATAAAATAGTGGCCATCTCGGAAATTGGCCTCGACTACCACTGGGTCAAGGATGAAGTCCAAATGAGGAGGACCAGGGACGTGTTCCACACCATGCTCGACCTCGCAGCAAGGCTGAGGCTGCCCATCATAGTTCATTCGCGTGATGCGGTAGGCGACGTATTGAAAGCGGTCTCCCAGTTCAGAGGCCCCGTCATACTCCATAGCTTTCCGGGTAGCCTGGAAGAGATCGAGGTTGCCATTAGCCGAGGACACTACCTTTCGGTGGCTCCCAGCATCTACAGGAGCGAGCAGAAGCAAAAGCTCGTGGAGATCGCACCCATGGAGCAGCTGCTGACGGAGAGCGACGCTCCTGTGCTCGGCATAGAGAGAAAGGAGAGAAACGAACCCATAGGCGTGACAAAGGTCATAACCAAGATCGCCGAGCTGAAGGGCGAAGACGATCAATATGTAAGGGAGGTTTTAATGAAGAACTTCCAGAAAATATTCCCCAATGGGTTCACCTGATGGATTTGGGGAAAGGTTCATTATCTCGCCTTCGCTTGTTGTAGGTGATATCGACGCATGGTTGCGACCTTAATACGGCGAAGTCAATCGGTTCCCCCACCGCCTCCCCCACCACCTCCCCCACCACCACCCCCGGAGACGGGCTTTGAAAGTATCCAAAAAGACCAGCAGTTACAGAGCCTTTGGCTCAACAGGTTCATAGCATACGTAATAGACAGCGTCATAGTGGGTGTCGCTGTTTCGTTAATCGCGGTTGTTATAGCCATGCCAGTCCTTCTCATCGACGTCTTCACCCATGGTTTCAGACCGGAGTTCTGGGCCCCTTGGTCCGCGTTTTCAGGGTTGATGAGCATAATCTCCCTCTTCTATTACGCCTTCTCGGAATCGTCTAGAGGGGCCACGATCGGCAAGGGCATAATGGGGTTGAAGGTCATTACGGGGCGGGGGGAGAAGCCATCGCTCGACAAGGCCTTTCTGAGGAACGTAAGCAAGTTGCACTGGGTACTCCTCTTGCTCGACATACTGATCGGTTTGGGGACCGCAGGGAATCCCAACCAAAAATTCAGCGATCGTTACATGGGCACTCTCGTGGTAAGGTCAACGGCCGGGATCAGCCAAGAGCTCAAATAGCACGCATGATCCATAGGCGTTTGGCCAGCATGGACGTTGGATGACGTCCTTCATTCAGCTACTTCGGGGAGACGCTAGAAGGTCCATGGACTGAGGCCATAATTTCGGGCTTAGGCTTTTTAATCGGAGTGTATCGGAAGGTGCATGCAACGATCTCAGTTGGTTCGCTCCTGCAAGAGGGTGGTCGTCAAGGTCGGAACTGCCGTTGTAACGAAGCCCTCGGGGAGCCTTGACACCGGTACGATCAAGGGCCTCGTAAAAGACGTCTCACGCGTGTGGGACCTCGGAAAGGAAGTGATAGTCGTTACCTCCGGCGCCATCAGTGGCGGCATGGGAAGGTTGGGTTTGAGGGGCACCCCGGACGAATTGCCCCTCAATATGAAGCAGGCCTGCGCCGCAATCGGGCAGCAGGAGTTGATGAGCATCTACGGGACATATTTCCTCCGCCATGGAAAGACCACGGCCCAGATCCTCTTGACGGAGGAGGAGCTGGCCGATAGGTCAATGTATAGGAACTTGTGGACGACGTTCAGGACGCTTCTAGTTCATCAGGTGATCCCGATAGTGAATGAGAACGATGCCATCGCCGTCCACGAACTGAAGGCGATGCAGACGAACTCCATGGTCAGGTTCGGCGACAACGATAGGCTGTCGGCACTGATAGCGAGCAAGATCGGCGCCGATCTCCTGGTGATCCTCTCCGACGTTGATGGCCTCTACACGGGAAATCCCGGAGAAGATAGGAGCGCGAAGCTAATTGAGGTCGTCGACGACTTCACGCCCTTCATCAGGAAGCTCGGCAGGGGCAGGGCCGGAACGATGGGCCGGGGTGGAATGAGGAGCAAGCTAGAAGCCGCGAGGATAGCCGTGAGGGCCGGGATACCAGTTATGATAGCGAATGGGAAGAAGCAGGGCATCCTCTCGAGGATATTCGGTGGAAGGGTCGAGGGTACGCTATTCCTAACCGGTGGCAGAGGCGATTGACATGGAGCCCGAAGCGGAAGTCAGGATGAAGGCCGAGAAGGCCAAGAGGGCATCGGCACAGCTGATCGGGCTCTCGACGGAGACCAAGAACGAGGCGCTACTGGCGATGGCCAAAGGCTTGGAGGCCGATGGCCAAACTATCTTGGATGCGAACCGGGCCGACATGAAAGAATATTCATTGCAGAACCCGGAAAATCCCCTCCTCGATAGGCTGATGCTGAACCAGCCGCGCATCGAGGCCATGGCCGAGGGCATGAGGGAAGTATCCAGGCTGCCCGATCCAGTAGGTGAGATCGTGGATGGCAGGAGGACGGCAGACGGATTGGAGATATCCAAGGTGAGGGTACCGCTTGGCCTAGTCGCGATCATCTATGAGGCGAGGCCGAACGTCACCGCTGACGCCATCTCACTCTGCGTCAAGTCCGGGAACAGTATCTTGCTGAGGGGCGGATCTGAAGCCATCAGATCGAATGGGGCGATCGTCAATGTACTCGTGGAGTCAAGCCGGCACCTGATTCCAGCCGACAGCATCCAGTTCGTAGAGACGGCCGACAGGAGGGCCGTTAGCGCGATGCTACAGGCAAGGGGGCTGATAGACCTCTTGATACCGAGGGGCGGTGCAGGGCTCATAAACCACGTCGTCGAGAACTCCAAGGTCCCGGTCATAGAGACGGGCGTCGGTAACTGCCACATCTACGTCGATGATTCCGCAAAGCTCGAGATGGCCAGCGACATCGTATACAATGCGAAGGTCCAAAGGCCCGCCATCTGCAACGCCGCGAAGAAACTACTCATACACAGCTCCGTAGCACAAGCGTATCTTCCGGAGATTGCGAGGAGACTAAGGGGAGCGGGCGTCATCCTGAAGGGCTGTCCTAGGACAAGGGCCCTGATCTCCGGCATGGGGGAGGCGACCGAAGAGGACTGGTACACAGAGTACCTCGATATGAGATTGGCCGTCAAGGTAGTCGACTCCCTAGAAGAGGCCGTCGGGCACATAAACAGATACGGCTCAAGGCACTCCGAGGCAATCGTAACCGAGGATTACGATAAGGCGCAGCAGTTCCTAAAGGACGTCGATGCCGCTGCCGTTTACGTCAACGCATCAACGCGTTTCACAGATGGCTTCCTTTTCGGGATGGGCGCCGAGATAGGGATCAGCACACAGAAGCTGCATGCCAGGGGACCCATGGCGCTCAGGGAACTCACTTCGACGAAATACTTGATCAGGGGACAGGGTCAAGTAAGAAAGTGATGTCGACCTTATCGCCGTTGCCTTCCCATATTCTATAGGGAGAGTTCCTTGGATCGTTTGGTTGCTTCGACCACAGCCCTTACCAGCGCTTCCCTCAGGCCCCCTCCTTCCAAGGCCCTCATCCCCGCCTCAGTGGTCCCACCTGGCGTTGCTACGAGATCCTTCAATTCATCTGGACTCCTCTTCGTCTCCAACACCATCGTCGCAGCGCCCAAGAGCGTCTGCGCGGCTAAGGCGATGGCAACCTCCCTGGGAAGGCCCGCTTCAACCCCTCCCTCTGCCATCGCGTCTATCACCATGTAGGCGTATGCAGGACCGCTGCCGCTCAGGCCAGTCACCGCATCGAGCATCTCCTCGTCGACCAAGTAAGCCCTCCCAACCGATGAGAAGATCCTCTCCGCCGTCGAACGGTCCTCTTCCGTCGCGTTTTTACCCAGAGAGAAGGCCGTTGCCGACAAGCCAATTAGGCAAGCTTGATTGGGCATCGCCCTCACAACCCTCGCGCCGTCTGCGAGGCCATTCTCGATCACCCGTATCTTTACGCCAGCGGCTATGGATATCACGAGGTGGTTTTGCGTCACGGAAGGCCTCAACGATGTTAGCACTTCAGCCATCTGTTGTGGCTTGACGCAGACCATGAGGACCTTAGCCTCATTCGCGACGAGCGAATTATCCTTAAACGTTCTCACTCCCGTCTCTTTCAGAAGCCTATCCAATTTCCCTTCGTCGGTGTCCGAGACGAAAACCTCTTGGGTCCTCACTACTCCCTTAGCGAGCAATCCCTTGATGATCGAAGATCCCATGACTCCGGCACCAATGACTCCTACCTTCATATCAAGGCACTGGGCCCACTGTCTCCACACAAGATTTTAACCTTCTGCATGCAGACAATAAAAGTGGCATCGGGTTAACTAAAGATTGTGGGAAAAATGAAAAAGGGAATAAGGCCGACCCCTCGGTCGGCCCGATCCGTTCGCTTTCCGCCCTAGAACGGCACGAAGAACCTGACGATTCCCATTAACCCGCCGACGAATACGACGAGCATGTAGCCCGCTATGAAACCGCCGATCAGCGGAACTCCGACCTGTTGGTAAGCCTTGCTTCCTCCGACGCGCAGGGTCAAGGTCTTTAGTATCCAAGCCAAGAGAGCCATCGACCATACTCCGAAGAACAAGTTTGCGTCGCTGAATCCCATCGTGAATCCGATCGGCTCGAACGGGAACCAGACGTACCTCGCGTGGATGAAGTTAATGGCCATGCAAGCCACGAAACCTATTGCGAAGATGGGTACCCAAGGTTCTGTACCAGGAATACGGTTCCAGTTGTCAGGATTCCCGCACCTCTCGATGTATGAGTTGCTGTTCAACGATTGATAGCCGGACCTCATGTCCCCGAAGTTGCCGATCATGTAGTAATAACCGAGGATCGCAAATATTGGTACGATCAGCTGCGTGACAAACACGGCTTTGAACACGTTCTTGTTGCTTACGCCCGTCAGGTTAGCTACCCTGTAGCTGCTGAAGGTGGCCAATATGGAGCCTCCGTTTTGGTTCTCAGGAGCATCTATGTGGAATTCGGAGATGAAGGCAGCAAAGTAGTATCCGGACATCTGGGATTCGGGTACTGGTGCCGTCGGCCATATGAACAGCCTGTAGAGGGCGTTCCCGTGCTCGGCCGAACGTATGTAAGTGCCCGTCATGCCCCAAATCCGAGCTTGGCCAAGCCAGAAGAGCAGTATAGTCAATGGCATGACGAGTCCAGCAGCGATGTTCATTCCAGCTGACATCGAAATTGCCGTCATGCCTACGGTGGTCACTATGAGTAGCATCCAGATCGTCCTATAGGATGTAGGTTCGTTCTTTTCCAACTCAGCCACTCTGTCAGGACTGAGCCTTCCAAAAGCTGCCTTCAGAGAATTGACTAAGAACCTCCTTCCAAGGATCAGGTACGAAATGCTGAGCGCCATCCAAGCACCGGTCGAGAAGGCCTCCCACTTGAACGGAGGGCTGAACCTAACGCTTTCCCCTCCCCACGTCCTACAGCACCCATTTTCGGTCGCCAAGCCAGTGTAATTTCCCATCATGTATGCTGCCTGCATTAGTATCAGGTACACGAAGTACCAGAACCATATGTTGAAGAGTATGTTGAGCGGTGCCAAATACATCATTGCTAGCACGAGCGGGTGCTTGTCCGTATTCGTTACGCCGACTATGGCCATCATCCAGGACGTAGTGGGCATGAGGTACGCTCCGTGCCCGCAGGTATCCGTCCTCCATGCGTAGATGTCGGGGAACCACGGGAAGAAGTAAGTCATGAGTATGGGAAGCTGGAAGACGATTCCCAAGATTATGCCTATGCCGAATGGCGTGAAAAGCTTAGAGGGCGTCCTTTCCGTGAGCGGCGGTATCCTGGTCATTATCTCTGTCGCTGCCGTGGCCTGGGGGAACGGTATCCTCTCCATGTCTATCCAGTCTTTCCTGAAAAGAGTAGCCAAAGCCACCAGGAACATTGAAAATGAAATGTAGAAGATGTACCAGAAGATGGTTGGAACGTATACCTCGCCCCAGTTGGCCCCACCTGTTCCCTGCCACAAGGCCCTGACGGTCTCCGTTGAAGGAGCAATGAAAGATGGTAAGTATGTCGCTGCCCAATCTGGATTATAGTTCCTAGTGCCCCATATGAACCCGAAGGCCTGGCCCATCGCCCCTGTACCTAAGGCATACCAACTTACGGTCGAACCTATCACGTATAGGTATGTCAGGTTCGTAAGGTTGATCTTGTTCTTAAAGACACCCGCCCTCGCTAAAGCCGCGACGATCCATAGGAGGATGAACTGCGTAGATCCAATTCCTATAGAGCATGACACGACCCCCAAGCTGTAGAACTGCTGCAAGCCGCCTGACAGAACGAAGCCGTAAGGAGCACTGATCAAGCCTAAGACGACGCTGAGGACAATGATCGGTATCCAAGGTATTTTCTCTATTTTAACCTCTGTAGTCATTTTTTACTCCTCACCTTGTGAGCTAAATTGGGCTAGCCTAGCCTATTTAACACTGACTACCCGATCCTCCCGGCAATATATAATTCCGTCGAAGAGCAATGTATAATGTAGCCTTATCTATCTAGAACATAGATCATGATATGAAAGAGTAGACTGGTTCATAATATACTGTTTTGACCCAAAAGGATCATACATACATTGAATGACAACTGGGAATTCTTGAAAAATGCTAAATACCGCAAGATGTTAACATCTCCTCAGTGAGGGATGGACATTGGAGAAGCTTGAGGCCGAGAAGATACCATGGGCATTGATAGCAGTGTCGCTGATCCTCATGGTCTCTATAGGCGTAGCTTGGAACACCTTGATCTCGTCATCGATATGGTTGTTTTATAATCCTGGGGCCGTCAACTGCAGTGAGGAGTTCTCCGCCCTTCCGTACTTGGTCATGATCTTGAGCATACCGATCTTCAAGCTTTTGAGTAGGAAGGCCAGCGGGGAGACGCTCACTTACCTTTATGCGATCTCTGTCTTCAGCTCCTACATGGCCGTCGGCTATGGGGGCTTCAGGATTCCGCCTGGGATCATCTCACAGAGATGGCTCAATCCTGAAACAATCTCGCCCCTCATACCCGAGCTCCTGGCCCCTCGCGCCGAGATCGCTGAGCAGCTCATCAATGGTGGCGTTCCGATACCTTGGAGCAACTGGATGCCTACGATGATCTACTGGTGGCTTCTGTTCAGCTTCTTTGGCATCTATATGGTCTCCATTGGCACGATATGGAGCAAGCAGTGGATAAAGGTTGAACAGGTGCCTTTTCCCCAGACGATGGCAGTTTACGAGATATACGCGCAAACGTCCACAAAGAAGTCCCTGAAACCTTACATCGTTGGGATCGCCCTGGGATTCGCGTTTCAATTCACGGTCTTCCTGATAATGACCTTCCCGTGGTTCCCCGACATCTACGGCTGGAGGGTGAACACGCTCTGTTACGGCGCGGGTTGGATAGACAGTTCAAGTCCACTTTACAGCGTAGCCGCACTAGCGGTCTTCAGTAAAAATCCGTCACTGGCCGCCCTTCTGTACATGGCACCGCTAAGCACATTGTTGACCTCCGTCATCTTCAACATATTCTTCTTCGTGGCTACACAGGTGGCCTATTACGCAGGCTATTACACCGAGCTCATGAACCTGCCGGGCTGCGGGAGGGCCGAGTGCGGCGCCACCGGCCTAGAATATGGTGCCCCCTTCAAATGGGGCGTCATAGCGAACATGGGAGGTGGCCTTGGCCTGGTGACCATGTACATATTCCTACAGAGGAAGTACCTCGCTGATGTGTTCCGATCACTGTTCGGGGGAGAATTGGATGAGGAGCAGAAGGTAATACGCACAGCGTTGCTGTCCACCGTCGTATCCTACATCGCGATAGCGGCCTTACTGTTAACAGCCGGCATGGGCCTACCGAGTGCCACCCTCATGCCGATCATGGTCTGGGTGCTTTATTTTGCCGCGATCTTCGTCTTCGGCAGAACAGGTTACAACGCCATAGGCCTCGGCGCCCACGGCATGTATTGGCTCAGGGTCATCTGGCCCCAACTCCCCCAAAAGATCGATACCAACTACGCCTTATCCACCATGTTGGCGCGTCAGTCGGGTTCCGATGGTCTGAGCCAGCCATGGGGAGGGTCGCTAGTCTCCACTTTCGCTAGTTACCGGTTCGGCAATTTGGCAGGTTCATCAAGTTCGAAGAACCTCTATTACGTCATGTTATTTGCCGTCATCCTGATACCATTCGTCTGGTGGATGACACTACTCCCGATAGCGTATTCGCAGGGATTGGCACGGCTGCCCTTCTATCAGTCCACCACCTTCAATGGTGATATCTCTTATGCCGCTAATCCTGAGAGCCCCTGGGGCGGCATTGCGCTGGAGAACATGACCGGGGGTCCTTGGGTACCGCACCTCGTAGCCGGTATCGTCGTCGTCTGGGCCTTGAGCCTCCTACACGCTAGGTTCGCCGTGTTCCCCTTGGATCCGTACGGTTTCCTCTTGACATTCGGCACCAGATCTATAAGCGAGGGCATTTGGGTAATGGTCCTATTAGCCTGGCTACTGAAATTGGCAACACTCCGCTTGGGTGGAAGCAAGGCCTACGAAAGGCTTGGCGTTCCTGTAGCCACAGGTTTCCTAGCGGGATACGCGATAGCGATACTCATAGGTGGCGCGCTAAGTGTAGTTCGCTTCTTCTTCCCCTACTAGTGCGTCTCTTCCAAGTCCTCACGGTCGCTTACGATATCCACGATCTGAACAATCATTATATCCTGTAGGCCAACTCGGTCCGATGTCATGAAGATCGGCCTGATGGTAAGCTTCACTAAACCCGAAAAAGATGGCGAGCACCCCTTTGAGCCTGCGCTGCGACTTGCCTCCGAAGTTAAACTCGATGGTGTCGAGCTCTGTTTCGATCCCCGCCCCCCATACGATCACCATTATGGCGCTTGGTCGGAGGACCTAAGGGGAGACGGGGGGAGGAGGGTTTTGGATTTATGTAAATCCTATGGAATCGAGATCGCAAGTCTCTGCTCCGATTGGCCTTGGGGCTACTCCAGGTACTGCCCAAGGTTTGAGCACTGGTCGAGGGGCTTGGAGATACTCAAGCAGGACATTAAGGCGAGCGCGGATCTCGGGGTCGGGGTCCTGCTCACACACTTCGGTGTGACAAAGGCTGCCAGCTGGGATGAGGCCAAGGGCGTGCTACTGAAGCTCTCGGCCGAGGCCGAGGACAACGGGGTGGTTCTGGGTTTCGAAGGTGGCCTTTGGGCCAACACGGGTCTCGGAGGGCTGAGGGAGCTATGCAAGATGGTGGACGAAGTGGGGAGCCACAACCTTGGGGTTTATGAGCACTGCTACTGGCCAAGGGGCGACATGAGGCCCCACGAGGAGATCGAGCTCGTGGGCAAGAGGATAGTGGGCTTACATTCTGGCAAGATAGACGCGGTGAACGTGGACTATGAAGCCATGTTGAAAGCCCTGAAGGCGCACTACGACAGATACTGGGTATTGGAGATCGAATGGGGGGATGTAAGGGAAAGCCTGAGCTCCCTCAGGGACGTGATGGGGAGATACTGGGGGTGATTGGGCCCATGCCGGTAAAGGTAGGCTTGGTCGGATGTGGGAGCGTATCTCAGAGGGGGATTCTCCCGCACCTCTCCCAGGACGATGTGCGCGATAAGCTGAGGTTGGCAGCCGTCTGCGATGTAGTCGCGGAGAGGGCAGAGGCTTGCAAGAGGCGTTTCAATGCAGATCAACATTATGGCGACTACGATGAGATGTTATCCAAGGCCGGCTTGGATGCAGTCACGATAGCTACTCCAACGCAGTTGCACTTTGGGCAAGCCCTGAAAGCCATGAGGGCTGGTGTCAACGTTCACCTTAACAAACCCATGGCCCTCACACTCAAGGAAGCCGATGATCTGCTCGAGGAGAGGGACAAAGCTGGAGTCAAGCTCGTCGTCTCTCCTGGCACGGCCCTCCATGGCGACGTCCTGAGGGTTAGGGCCCTCTTGGGAGAGGGGGTCGTGGGCAAGGTATACTGGGCCAGGAGCGGGGCAACATCGGAAGGCCACGAGACCGAAGAGTTCCGAAGGTCCGGCGACGCATTGACCACCGTTGATCCCACGTGGTACTATAGAAGAGGAGGAGGCCCGCTCTACGACATGGGGGTCTATGCGCTCCATCTCGTCACAGGAGTGCTAGGGCCTGCCAAAAGGGTGGCGGCCCTATCCGGCATAGGGCTGGGTCACAGGGAGGTCCTTGGCAAGGAAGTAAAGGTCGAGATGGACGATAACACCGTCATGCTACTGGACTTCGGGGACGCGACCTTCGCCATGCTGCACTCTTCATTCTGCTCAGGCGACGGTGAGCCATTCTCGAGGTTGCACGTTGCCGGAAGCGTAGGAGCTCTCGAGCTCGGACATGAGAAGTTGGAGGTTTGGGGGAGTCGGGTAAGCGGTTGGCATAGAGTTGAGAGGCTTCCAAGGGGGCTCCCATATGTGTCAGGTGTTCACCTAGAGCTCGAGGAGGCCCACATATTCTCCGACATAATGCACTTGGTCGATTGCGTTGTGAACGACAAGACGCCGGCCATATCCGGAGAACATGCCAGGCACGTAGTGGATATCATCGAGAAGGCATACCTCTCAGCGAAGGAAGGTTCGGCACAGGAGCTCAGCTCGTCCTTCCAATTGGGCGTCCTGAGTGAATGGTAAATGAATCTCACTTGGCCAGGACTGAGAAAGCCATTTATCGCGGTCAGTTCCCGATCACTTGGACATGCATAATTCGCCAACTCGCCAAGTCTCGCGGCACAGGGCGGCTTCTGTCCTCCTCCCATCCCTGCTGGTCCTCGCGATGGGGCTTCCCACAAGCTACGCGATTCCTACGTGGTATAACGTCGGCAACTATGTCATTTACGACTCGGATGTCGAATGGATGAGAACCTCAACTGTCAGCGATGCGAATACACGATGGATGCTGAATATGACCTGGGATCCGAGCATGCCGATCCTCGTCCAGCCCTACTACTCGAATGCCTCCCTCAGCATCCAGATGATCCAGAGGGTTTTGGCGACGGCCACTTGGAGGGTGATCGAATACCACGATCTCTACGTGGTCGTCCGCACCTATCTTCACGAGGCGAGAACCTATTCCGATACCGTCGAGTTAGGGCGTTTCGAGTTAAAGGGAGCTGTCTGGCCCCATGAGCTGGATGCCACCTATCCTGACCTCTTCATCGGTTTCGACCCTGAGTTCCTGAGATCAAACTCAAGGTTCAATATCGGGAACATGACCTACACCAACCTCGGGATCGATGACGTGGAGACTCCATGGGGCTTTAGGAGGGCCTACCACCTACAAGGGAAGGGCGGCGACCAAAGTTCGAATTCAACCTGGGACAGATGGTGCGACACCTCAAGTGGCGTGGTCCTGAAGAGCGACATCCGGCAGTATAGTGGAACGTTCGGGAACCTCAGATACTACGAGACATACAGGGAGACGCTCACTATACGAGAGGCCAACTTCGACGTGACGAAGTTCGAGGAGGAACCGTGGTACCAGATGAGCTTCTATGGGATCCCACTCTGGACCATCATCCTCTTCTTCGCAGCCATCATTGTGATCTACGTCATTAAGAGGCACATGACGAAGCCGATCGATTTCTAGCTCCCGAAGAATTGCGGCAGGTACCTCCTGTTTGCCTCTAGGAGCTCGTCCAGTATCTTCTCGGCGACATCGAGGTTCCTGACCAAAGGATCCAGGAGAAGGGCCTGGAGCGCCAGCGCTCGATCCCCATTCAGGGCGGCATCGACCGTCAACTCTTGCTCGACGATGTGCGTGTGAAGGATCGCCTGAATGGCCATGGGCAAGTCCCCAACGGCAATCCCCTCCGCACCCCCAGGCCCGACGACCCCGTATGTCTCCACGATGGCGTCCCTGGGCAGGTTATTCGCCTGTCCCCTGTTCGGGAGATTGAGGACGTCGATCTCTCGTCTTCCGTTGGCGATGGCCGAGATGATCTTAGATGCGGACTCCTCGGATCGACCCATCCCGATGGCCACCTCGCCAGAGAGCATCTTGTTCACGCGTTCGACGTCCCTGGCCCTCTGCTGCAGCCTGTCGTCGATGGTCGTCAACCTGACTCCGTACTTCAGGCCCGCGTCCGTGTCCTTCGTCAGGAAATGACCGAAGAATTCTGCCACATGCCTATCCCCCGTGCCTGGTAAATAGCCGAAGGCCTTGAAGAGCTCCATCTTGACAGGTGAGATCGATATGCCATTGCGTTCGACATACTCCCTGAGTAGGCGAATTCCATCCTCACCCCTTACGGAGATGCCAATTATCCAAGGGAGATGATTGATCCCTGCGGCTTTGATGTGTAACTCGTCCTCGTGCTCGATGCGGAAGATCCCCTTGAGCATCCGTATGACTTCGTTTAATCCGTGGCAGAGGCCGATGGTCTTCATCCCCGTAACCTTTGTGACGGCCCTGCAGATTGTTGACATGGGGTTCGAATAGTTGATGAACCAAGCATTGGCGCAGAGCTCCTCCATCTCCTTGGCCATCCCCACGACGACGGGTATGTTCCTGAGTCCCCTCGATATGCCCCCAGGGCCGACGGTGTCGCCCACGGATTGATAGATGCCGTGCCTCAGCGGGATCTCCAAGTCGTGCCTCATCGCCTCGAGCCCACCGGTCGAAATGGTCAGTATCACGAATTCGGCATCTTGGAGCGCTTGCCTTCTGTCCGTTGTAGCCTCTATCGCGAACTCCTTGCCCGATCTCCCGATGATCTTCCTCCCAAGGGAGAGCATCACATCGAGCGACTTGGCATCTATGTCGTGGAGCATGATAGTACTTCCTTCGAGGCCTTGGGTGGTAACTATGTCCCTCATGATCGTCGGCGTCCAGGCATAGCTCCCCCCACCGATCAGCACTATCTTGGGTTTAGCCATGCATCTCCCCGCCTATCGCGAATCCGTTTCACTAAGCTGCATCTGCGACGCATATCATTCAGGCGCAATGATGCCTTTGAAAAGCTTTTAATCGATACCCCTTGCGAACGTCGATGACGTCGAATGGCCATAGAGGAGGTATGCGGCAGGATAGACGGCAGTGCCTCAAAGATGGTTGAAGAGCTGAGGAGGCTCGTGAGGCAGCCGAGCGTCTCCGCACAGGGAATGGGGTTAGGGGAGTGCGCGAACCTCGTGCGGGAGATGATGGTCGGTGCAGGCATAAAGGCGGAGCTGTTGGAGATCGATGGCGCCCCACCTTATGTTTATGGCGAGATGTTGAGCGGCAAACCTGGGAGAAGGACGGTCATCTTCTACAACCACTACGACGTCCAACCCCCTGAACCCCTGGCCCTCTGGAGCTCGGATCCGTTTGCGGCCGAGATACGAGAGGGGAAGATGTACGGTCGAGGCGTCTCAGACAACAAAGCTGACATAATATCGCGCATAAACCTCGTGAGGGCCTTTGCCGATTGCGATGGGCTTCCATGCGATGTGAAGTTCCTTGTGGAGGGCGAGGAGGAGATCGGCAGTCAGCACCTTTCCTCCCTTGTCGATAAGAACGTGGACAGGCTGAGGGCCGACGCATGCATCTGGGAGTCAGGGGGACTGGACGAGAAGGATAGGCCCGAGATCACGCTAGGCATGAAGGGCATGCTCTACGTTGAGTTGGTGGCGAAGGTTGCGAATCGGGATGCTCACTCTTCATTGGCCGCCATCGTCGCGAACCCCGCCTGGAGACTCGCCTGGGCCCTTAGCAAGATCAAGGGGGAGGACGAGAGGATAAGGGTGCCAGGATGGTATGACGACGTGAGGGCGTTCACAACAGAGGAGATGAAGGCGTTGAAAGACATGCCCTTGGAAGAAGCGCTCATCAAGGAGGAGCTTGGGCTTAAGGGGTTCCTTCTCGGCATGTCGGGCCTGGAACTGAAGAAGGCCTTGGCAGGCGGGCCCACTGCCACGATATGCGGGCTGGCCTCAGGTTATGTTGGACCGGGTTCAAAGACGGTTCTGCCTTCAGCGGCCTCAGCCAAACTCGATTTCAGGCTGGTGCCGGACCAGAATCCTAGGGTATTGCTAGAGAGGCTCAAGTCCTATCTCGCCGATCAAGGTTACGGCGACGTTGAGGTCAGTTCGTTTACAATGGAAGAGGCTGCCAGGACGAGCCTGAATGAGGAGATCGTCCACGATGCCAAGGAGGCCGCCAGGCAAACCTACGGAAGGGAGGCCGTCATTAGCGTCTCCTCTGCAGGCACGGGCCCAATGCACCTGTTCGTCAACAAGCTCAAGACGCCGAGCATATGCGTGGGCTGCACACACGCCTTCGAAAGGTCCCACGCGCCGAATGAGAACCTCCGCCTGGACGTGTTCGTCGAGGGAACGAAGTGGGTGGCAAGGACGTTGGCGTCATTTGGAGGTCGAAGCGGAATGCCCAAGCGCTAAGGTTGGGCAATCGATCGATCCTTCTCTCGTAGCTGTCACTCGACGATATTCAAGAACTCGTATTCCCATATTGGCAACCTATTAAGGTCGAAATTTAACGCGCAGCCCCATGACGAATGGAAAGATGCTCGCAGCGACATTCAAGCGACCACGCCACGTCGTCGTCGAGGAGGTCGATGTCCCGCGGCCAAGGCCCGACGAGGTTCTGGTAAAGGTGCTCTTCAATGGGATCTGTGGAACGGACCTCCGCGTCTGGGAGGGGACACACTGGTCGATAGAGGGTTGGCCACTCGAGCCGGGCGCATCTGGGCACGAGAGCGTTGGGGAAGTTGTTTCAGTGGGAGAAAGGGTGAGGAACCTCAGACCGGGAGATAAGGTGGCTGGATTCGGCGGAAGGAGCTTTGCACAATACGCTGTGGCCAAGGGGCCCATACTCGTCGCAGACCGCGCACTCGAAAGGCTCTCGCTCACCAGCCCCCTCTCAAACGCCCTGAACATAGTGAGCCTCGCAGACACGAGGCCTAATGGAAAAGCCCTGATAATGGGCCAGGGGACGATAGGTCTGCTCGTGACGAAGCTGCTGTCGATGCAGCGCGTAGAGGTTCTTGCCACGGACATCGTCGACAGGCGGCTCGAGCTATCCGAGAAGTTCGGCGCCCGTGTCTACGACGCCCGAGATCCGGAGCACGTGGCGAAGATACTGCGCGATGTTGGCGAGGTTGAGACCGTTGTCGAGTGCGCCGGATCCGAGGACACACTGATCCCCGCATGCGAGCTCGTCGCGCCATCAGGCACGATCATAATCTATGGCTGCCAGGTGATGATGAAACTGCCGTATAAACCCCTGAGGAGGAAGGGCGTGAGGATCGAATTCGGCACGGCATCAACGAATGCCAGGAAGGGCATCGACTACGTCCTTGAAGCCATAAAGATGCTCCAGGAAAATTCCATAGATACAGAGGACATCATAAGCGCGAAGATCTCACTGCGGGAGCTTCCTGATGTCTTGGCGAATTTCGATCGCAACAAGTGGATAAAGGTGGTCGTCGAACCGAATAGGCTCTGAGCCTTTCAGCCCTCGGGATCATTTAGACGTGGCAAAGTCGGTTTCATGGCGTCGCGTATTGCTTCGCACCAGAGGTTCATAATAGTACTAGTTAGCGCGATCTAGATCGTGTCTTCGAATTCAGCGCTATAAGATCCCACCGGGGTGTCTACCGTTAACTTGACCTTGTGCTTTCCGGCCTTGATCTTGCCTTCGTGGTCGACTTCTATAATGCATTTGTCACCGTAACTCGTGCTGATGTAAACATAGGTTCCGAGCTTTTGCGGCCTCTGGTTCTCGATCTGGATCGTCGCCTTTTCCGTATAATCGACCTCATCAATGAGGAGCTTTGCGCCTATGCTTGCCGAACCCGACTCGACCTTGTTCATGATGGCGAATTGGAGGTGGTTCTTGTCCGTGTTCTTCATCGATGAAGGAACGTATGGTGTGGACATCGCGTTCTCACATCCTGCTGTGTCCCGACAGGTTATGAATTTTTCCATCGAATCAAAAGGCTCTGCCATCTTCTACATTTTTATATATTGTAACATTCCCTCAGAATCCCGGAAGGAAATCCTTAATGAGTTGGAGGAAGTCCATTATAATGGCCCTTGCCATACTGATAATCCTCGATGGCATGGGTTCGATCTTAATCCAGTATGGGCAGCACCACAGCATAACATTCGACCTCGAACGCTTTGCCAGATCTCTCGTTGGATTGGCCATCGCGATTCTTGCCTACCAACTAAAAGAACGCGAAGGCAGTTGAGTCGCGGTCTGGTGATATTAAGCCTGAACGACTGGATTTAAGACGCACCTTGGCTTGATGAAGCTCGTAGATGCCTAGTACTCTCTTGGAGGATATCTTCCGCACTTTCGCACGAACTTCCCTGTCCTGATGAAGTTCTCAAACATGGTTTCCGTAAACAATCCCGAGGCCGTTCCACCCAGGGCATAACCCCCTCCGGAAGCGGCCATCTCGAGGCATTCGAGAGCTTGAGCTTCGATCGCATCCCATGGCTGCATGGAGTAGACGTTCAGATCATCGAGATTGCCAACCAGGCAGACATCGTTGCCGAGCATGTGCTTGGCATACGCCAAGTCCACATCACCACCTGGCGCTTTCTCGATGGGATCGAGGGCATTGGGCCCCATATCCCGGATCATCTCGATGATGCCCCTGATCCTCCCGTGGCAGTGCATGTAGGCCATTGCGGGCCAACTCTTGATCTCCCCGATGAGCTTCTTGTCGAAGGGGTGGACAAGCTCCCTGAAGAACCTCGGGTGGAGGAAGGTCGGGCAGGCATATTCTGCACCGACGATCCTCACGGCCTCTATCCCGCCTTTGAGCATCGCCTCGACATACCGCTCGACCCTCTCGGCACCGATCTCAACGAAGTCCCTGAGCCGAGACAGGTCCCTCAGGCAGAGCTCGTTGAAGACAGCCGGGCCGAAGCCGTTCTCTGCAGCTATCATGACGGCATTCGGGGTGCCGGCTAGGACAAGCCCATGGTCGCCAACTCTGCCATTCCATTCGATGTAGGCCCTCGGCGAGATCCTTGGAGGTTCATAAGGCACGGATAGAAATCGATCGACATCATCGAACGTCTTGAGGAGGTACTCCTTGACCATCGACATCTTGGGCGTTATCCTCGTGACGCTCCTCAATCTTCCCTTGGGAGTATCGACCAGGGTGACCACCTCATCCCCCACCCGGTTCACCCTCACGAACTGGGGGGCCCTTCCCCCGAGGAAGACATCTCCCCCAACGCCGACCGAGACAAGAGCATCCGTCCACCTCAGCATCTCCTCGGCGACGCCAGGCCTGGTCTCCATCCATGAATCGGTCACGAAGGGAGAGAAGGGAACCCTATCTGGCTCCTCGAGCAGAAAAGTAGAGGTTATCCTCCTGCGTGCCATCGAATTATCGGTCATCGGTGATCGAGCCGATGGTCCTGGCGCATGCTATTTCTACCTACTGCTCAGCTGCGTATAATGCTGAGCCAGTAACGCGCTCCACGAGACGAGATCATTGGCAGAGGCAGCAGAAGTATGGTGGAAGGGGAGTTTGAGCCAGCGCTGAAAAAGAAAGAAATAGATCCAAGTATGAATCTATTTATACTTCCAAAGTTTCCTATGGTTCGCGGTATCAATGTCGAAGGCCATGAAGAAGCCAAAGACCAAGTGGGGCGCGAAGGTGTGGTACAACATACTCTCGCCACCGTACTTCGGCGAGAAGCTCCTCGGCTCCTTGCCCTGTAATTCCCCCGAGCAGCTCATCGGAAGGAGGATCGAGTCATCGCTCTACGACATAACCGAGGATCCCGCGCACTACCAGATTAAGCTCAACTTCAAGATAGTAGCCGTCGAGGGCCTGACCGCCAAGACAGCGTTCTGGGGGCACGAGTACACGAGGGACTACTTGAGGAGCATCGTGAGAAGGGGTTCAAGTAAGATCGACGCGATAACGAATGGCACAACCTCGGACGGGTTCACGTTCAGGATCGGCGTCATCGTCCTGACCAGGCGGAGGGCCTCCATCTCGCAGAGGAAGGCCATAAGGCGCCTCATCTTCGAGGTCGTGGGCAAAAAGGCCGCCTCACTCAGCATGGACCAGCTCGCCCAGGAGCTCGTGTTGGGCAAGGTCGACTCCGAAGTCCACAACGTCGTTAAGAAGATCCATGGCATTAGGAGGACGGGCGTTCGCAAATCAAGGGTCATCAAGCCCTCCCCAGAGGTGGCCGCGATGTTGGTTGCCGCGATACCGACCGCCGCACCCGAGGAAGCTGCAGCCGAGATATAGCAAAACGAGTTCACTGGTAAATCGCCATACTAAATGACTTAACAGACGTTCAAATGGCATTAGCGTCCCAATGTTCCATGTACCGTGCATAAGGTAATAAACGAATGTATATGTAATACATATGCGGTGGACGATGCCAGTAAAGACAACTATAACCCTGAAAGACGAGGTCTACGAATACTTTGTCAAGAGATTCGGCAAGCGGAAGATCTCAGAGGCCGTCAATGAAGCGCTGATCAAACAGCTCTTTAAACCATGTAAGAGCATGTACGGCGTAGATCCCTGGCTCACAACAAAGAACCTCAGGGATGAGGCAGAACCTCGTTAAACTCCTTTGACTCATTCGCCTGGATCAACACTTTAAGGATCTCCCTGGGGTCGAGATGATTTCATAACTGCATGGTCGCATGCCCAGAGTAAACTTCATGGGCTGCTGGCATTCGTCCATGCCTGCCAGTCGTAAAGGGCAGATTAGAAAGGACATTACTCGGTGTTGGCGGATGGTTTTTACAACATCGTAGAGCAACGTTTACAAAATCGGTTTGCAGGGACATAGCAGGTCAGATGCACCTGAGAGAGAAGAACCTCGTAAGGAAAGGTTGGAGAAAGGCAGGACTAAGAATCGCCCTATGCTATCCTGGGAGCTATAGGTCCGGGATGTCGGGCCTCGCAGTCCAAACCCTCTACGGCCTCTTCAACAGCCGCGAGGACGTACTCGCCGAGAGGTTCTTCGAAAGGGAAGGCCTACCGAGGAGCATCGAATCCGGAAGGCCCCTGAAGGATTTCGACGTCATCGCCTTCACGTTGCAGTTCGAGGAACAATACGCCTCGGTCCTGAGGATGCTGCTCGCCGCTGGGATCGAGCCCAGAAGGTCGAGGAGGAAGGGGGAGGGGCTCGTGATCGGAGGGGGTCCGTGCGCAACTGCCAACCCGATCGTCCTCTCGGATTTCTTCGACCTCTTCGTGCTGGGGGAGCTGGAGCCAATCCTCGACGAGCTCTGCTCAGCCCTCTCCTCCGGCAAGGGGGAGAGGGCCCTCGGGGAACTTGCGGGTCAGCGGGGGTTCTACGCACCGGGCATGTCCGATGGCGGTGAGAGGGTCTTCGCCGATGACCTCGACAGGACGCCGCACATCGTCCGGCAGATAGTTGCCGAGGATTGCGAGCCTGATGATGCGCCGGTCTTCGGCAAGTGCCTCATGGTCGAATCTTCAAGGGGCTGCCCGCTCTCGTGCCGCTTCTGCCTCTCGTCCCACATCTATTCCCCGTTCAGGTTTCGATCGTCCGATGCACTGTTGAAGATCATAAGGAAGGGCCTCGACGAGACGGGCGTCGAGAGGGTCGCGATCATAGGGTCAGGGGTGTCCTTCGTGCCCGGAATGGACAGGATCCTTGAGGAGTTGATATCCTCCAGGATACGGGTCTCCATCCCCTCCCTTCTCCCGAAGCTCCTGCTCCGCGGCTCCTCGGCAGAGCGCCTCGCCTCCTCGGGCCTCAGGTCAGTGACGCTCGCCCCCGAGACAGGATGCTCGCTGAGGTTCAGGGTCGGGAAGGGGGTGGACGATGGCGAGTTCGCAGAGGCTGCCTCCGTCTGCAGGGGCGTTGGCTTCAAGAAGATGAAGCTCTACTTCATGGTCGGACTTCCCTCGGAGACGAAGGGCGACCTGGCCGATCTTCTGAACCTTGCCAAGCTCATGGGCGACAAGGGCCCAGCCGAGGTCTCGGTTTCGCTCAACGCCTTCGTGCCAAAACCCAAGACGCCATTCCAGTGGGCTGAACGTCCCAAACCCAGGGAGACGAGGGGCCGCTACGCCCTGCTGAGGAAGGGTTTCATGAGGATGGGTTGGTCCTTCTCCGGTTCGGGGGTCAGGAGGGCTGCGGCACAGGCGGTCCTCTCGCTCGGGGGCGCTGAGATCGGGGGCCTACTCATGAGGTCAGTCTTGGAGGGCGCAAACTGGGTGTCGTCCGGCTACCGCTTGTACAAGGAAGGGCTTTCGTCTGCGGAGATGCCTTGGTCAGCGACATCTCCCTCCGACACCTCAAAGGCCCTGCTTGAATACAGGCAGTTCCTCGAGGAAATGGGCAAGCGATCGGCTTGATGGGACGGCGACGATGATGGTGCGCGAGGTCTTTTATTTTCCATCAGTCTCTTAGAGAATTTCAATACATGGAATAAACTTCAGTCACGTCGTGCTGACGATGCTGATCACGTCGTCGTCCTTCAGGACGTGGTCGTCCTTGAGCTTCATCTTTGTCCTGCAGTCTATCGCGTAGAGGAATCTCGTCCCGAGGTCGGTGTGGATCCTGTATGCCAGGTCCCTCGCTGTCGTGCCCCTCGGCACCAGGTGAACGTCGGGCAGGACGTTCCCGCCGTGGTCCGTCAACTTATTCGGATCCTCAACCGGATACACGGCTATCATGTCGAGGACTTCCAAGTAAGATCTGTTCAGCGTCCTCTGAACGCCCGTCGACTTCCACCTCGAGAGAACCCTCTCCTCTATCAGCCTGAGGGCCCTCCTCTGTTCCTCCGTCACCTCCCCCTTGACCTCGAACGAACCGTCGCCGGGCACATATTCGATCAGCCCCTTCGCCGCGGCCCTCCTGAGCACGAGCTCGGACTCGGCGCTAGTTGGGATCTCATCGATGCCTTGCCTGCCCATCCTCCCTATGTTCTCGACGGCCTCGTCGGTATCGGCCTTGTTCGCGGCGATGACGATCGGCTTCGCCACGCGCCTCAGGGCCTTCGAGAGCGTGCCCAATTCGGCATCCCCCCAGGATGGTGCGCCCTCGCCGTCAAGCCCCGACTCCTTGAGCGCCCTCGCGATCTGCCCCCTGCCCATGTTCAGCCCCGCGAGTTTTTCGGTGAGCAGCTCATCGATCCTCCTCTTCGTCTGCTCCGATTGTTTCGCGATCTTGGGCCAGTCCCTGGAGATTATCTGCTGCAGCCACATCTCGTATTCCCTCTCGAGGAACAGCACGTCCTTCATCGGATCGTGGGTGCCGGACCCAACCACCCTCCCCTCCTCGTCAGTCCCACCAGAGGCGTCGATCACGTGTATGAGCACATCGGCGGCACTGACCTCTGATAGGAACTTGTTCCCAAGCCCCCTCCCCTGGTACGCCCCCGGAACGAGTCCCGGAAGGTCGACGAGCTGCACGGGCATAAGGCGATCGATACCATTACACGACGAGTTGACCGGATTGTCCTTGACCCCGAATCCGCTGCAGACGCACCTCTTCCTCACGTACGCCACTCCCAGATTTGGCTCGATCGTCGTGAAGGGATAGTTGGCTATCTTCACCATCGTCATGGTCGCAGCCGAGAAGAACGTGCTCTTTCCGACGTTGGGCTTCCCCGTGATGCCGGCCAAGCGCATGTTGGGTCATCCCACGGAATGCGGGTTTGGATATAAAAAGGGGTGGATGCCTCATCGATCGAGCCCCACAAGTAATGCTTAATTGGGTTGCATTGGGTGGCATGTTCCGGTACATCGAATGCACTCCCCGAAACTGTCCGAGTCGAGCTCAGCGGCCTTGGAAGAGGCATACGGCAAGTTAAGGGCAAGCAGGTTGGTTGCATGGAGGAAACAGCAGTCCGTCGTCAGGGTTGAGACCCCAACCAATATCGCCACCGCGCGAAGGCTCGGGTACAAGGCGAAGGAGGGATTCGTCGTCATCAGGGTGAAGGTCGCAAGGGGGGGAAGGAGGAAGCACCGCCCAAGGTCGGGCAGGAGGCAGAAGCACCTCGGCGTCGTGCTCTTCACTCCCTCGAAGAGCCGGAGGCTGATCGCAGAGGAGAGGGCGGCGAGGAGGCATCCGAACCTGGAGGTCCTGGGATCGTACCTCGTCGCTGAGGATGGGACCCATAGGTGGTTCGAGATAGTGATGGTCGATCCGGACAACCCCCAGGTGAGGGCAGACCACAGGTTCAGCTGGACCTCGAAGCGCGAGTAGCTCCGCATCGGGGGGGCTGCATCTGAAGATCCTCGTCGCCGGTGGATACGGCAGGATGGGCAGGTGGTTCGCGAAGTTCCTCTCCGATTCAGGTCACTCGATCCGGATCACCGGCAGGAGGACGACCGCCCTCAAAAGGGCCTCGCGCGATCTCGGCATACCGGCCATCCGGTACGGGACGAGGTGCGAATGGGCCGATTCCGTCATCCTCGCAGTCCCACCGGACTCTGTGGAGGGCGTAGTCGTGGAGTACGATGGCCTCCTGAGGAGGGACTGCCTGCTCGTCGACGTCTCCTCCGTGAAAGTTCCAGTTCTCCGCTTCCTCCGCTCCCAGGCCAGGCCCGTGCTCAGCATCCACCCTTTCTTCGGCCCTTCCATCGAATCCTTGGAGGGGATGAGCGTGGCCGTAGTGCATCCCCGAAGGCTCTCCGGAAGATCTCGCGAGATCGTCCAAAACCTCAGGAGGTCCGGAGCCCGCATCGTGCGCTGTACTCCCGAGCTCCATGATAGGGCGGTCTCCTATACCCTCGCACTCCCCCACCTCCTGGGAGCCATCTACGCCTCTTCCCTTCTAAGGAGCGGCCTCCGACCCCACATGCTCGCCATGCTCGGCGGCACGAGCTTCAGGAGGATGTACTCACTCGCCAGATCGGTGGGGTATGAGAACCCATCGGTCTACGCCTCGATCCAACTCGCCCACCCCTCCTACCCCCGCACTTTGGAAAGGGCCCTTTCCCTGCTCCTGAGTGTCCAAAGGGAACTCTCCTCGGGCGAGACGAGGGCTTTCCTGAGGCTGCTCGACGACGCCTCGGACCTCGCGTCCGTCGAGGGCATCGGCTTGGGAAAAAGTTTTAAGTTGTAAGCCATGTGCTGCCCCTTGCTATGCACGCCCTGATGTCGAGCGGCGGATTCGCGTTCTTCTTCAGCTTTAGCTATTAGGGCGTAGCATCGATTCCGAGTTTTAGGTTCTGGTGGATTTTATGATGTCAACCGATGGTTTGTTCGTCGTCAAGTTCGGGGGCGCCAACCTCAGCTCCCCCAGCCTCATCAGCAAGGCGGCCCGATCCGTGGTCGACGTCGCAAGGACGGGGAGGAAGATCGTCGTAGTCGTCTCGGCCGTGGGGAGGACCACGGACGAGCTCCTGAGCACGGCTCAGGCGGCGACCTCGCAGAAGCTCTCGCCAATCCAGCTCGATGAGATACTCTCGATGGGCGAGAGGACCAGCGCCAGGTTCTTCGCCGCCTCCCTCAGTTCCTTAGGAGTCAAGGCCAAATTCCTCGATCCCTCGGATCCAAAGTGGCCGATAATCACGAACGGCTCTCACACGAAGGCGGAGCCCATCGTCGAAGCGTGCGACGAGGCGATACCCCGGGTGCTAGGGCCGTTGATGGCCGATGGGATAATACCCGTAGTCCCGGGCTTCATAGGCCGTTCATTGGAGGGAGAGGTCACGACGCTCGGGAGGGGGGGCAGCGACCTGACGGCCTTCCTCATCGCGGGCGCGCTCGGTTCCGCAACGGTCATCTTGGTCACGAGCGTCGAGGGGATAATGACGGCCGATCCGGTCCTGATAAAATCGGCCAGGAGACACGGCCAGCTGAGCGCGGAGGAGTTGGCCTCCTTGGCAGACGCGGGCGTGAAGTTCATCCAGAAGAACTCCCTCAGATACCTTAGGGAGGGGACAAGGGTCAAGATAACGAACTACCTCAGCGACGACCTCGAGTCAGAGGGCACTTGGGTCGAGGGATCGTTGCCCAAGCCCTTGATCGAGGCGAGCCACCAGCCCGTGACGGCCCTCGTCCTCGCTGGGAGGGGAAAGGCCAGCGTTCAGAAGGCGCTGAGCTGCCTCTTTGCATTCACAACAAAGGACGAGATAAAGTTGATGGGCTCGATCACGAACACCAACAGTGTCGTGGCTTACGTTGAGGACGGAGTCGAGGGTGACGTGTTGGAGAGGCTGCACGGGTCCTTCATCGAGGAGGAGTCGGCCCTCGGCCTAGTCGTGAGGAGCGATCTCGGCTGCGTGATCGTGAAAGGCGCCGAGTTCTCCGAGATGCCCGGCGTGCTCACGAAGGTCAGTCGACCCCTTGCGTCCGAGGGCATCAACATACACGGGGTCCTGACCTTGGGGACGAACTTCACGGTCTTCGTGAATAGGAGTTCGGTCGGGCGAGCGGCGGAGTTGATCAGGGACGCTTTCGCGAAGGAGGGGCCAGAGAGTTGACGATCGGCAAGGAGAGGCGCCTGAGGAGGATCTTCGGGCCTGATGGCAAGGCCGTGATAGTCCCGATGGACCACGGCGTTAGCATAGGGCCGGTTAAGGGCATCGCCGATCTCCGCATGACCGTGAAGGAGCTGGTCTCCGGAGGCGCGGACGCGGTCCTGGTCCACAAGGGTTGGGGGAAGGTGATCGACACCGAGGGCATCGGGTTGATAATCCACGCATCGGCGGGGACTTCGACCGGCCCCAAGCCCCTCCACAAGGTCACAGCCTGCTCGGTGCTCGAGGCATTGAGGCTCGGCGCCGACGCGGTTTCGGTGCACGTCAACGTCGGCTCGGAGACAGAGGGCGAACAGTTCGAGGCACTGGGCTTTCTCTCGGACCAATGCGGCCTTCACGGCGTCCCCCTCGTCGCGATGATGTACCCACGCGGTCCGAAGGTCGTGAGCGAACACGATCCCTCTGCAGTCGCCCATGCCGCGAGGATAGGCGCCGAGCTCGGCGCCGACGTCGTCAAGACGAATTACACGGGCAGCGTCGATTCATTCAAGGACGTTGTGAGGGCCTGCCCGGTGCCGGTCGTCATCGCGGGTGGCCCAAGGACGGATTCTGCAAGGGGCTTCCTCGCCATGGTGCGCGACGCGATGCTCGCGGGATCGAAGGGCGTCTCAATTGGGAGGAACGTCTTCCAGCACGAGTCACCGAAGCTCATGACGAGGGCGCTCTGCATGATCGTCCATGAGGGCGCGGGGGTCGAGGAGGCGCTCTCAGTGCTCGGTGATGTCAGTTGAAGGAGGTTTGGCTCAGGATACCGGATTCACTCAAACCCTCGAGCGAGACCGTCTCGTCGCTTAGGCGCTTCGACAAGCTCCTGCTGGACTCCGCAAGCAGCATCGATACACTTCGGGGTCAAATCCCAATAGTCTCCAGCTCGGGCGGAGACGTGAGGCTCTACACCCTCTCCTCAGAGGGCGATCTCCAAGAGCTTGAGAGGTCGGCGGAGGGCACAGTAGCGGCAAGGGTGGTCGTGGGGGACAGGGAAGGTCAGGTCCTTGCGGCCAGGGCCGCGAGTGCGGGGGCCGATTATGTCGTGGTCTCCTGCCCCGACTGGAAGGTGATCCCGTGGGAGAACCTCGTCGCCCAGGTGAAGGGCAAGTCGATGCTGATGGCCGAAGTTTCGAGTCTTCGCGAGGCAGAACTCGCCCTCGGAGCCCTTGAGCTCGGGGTCGATGGGCTTGTTGTTCCGGCCTCTCACATCGAAGAGGCGCTGAGGGTGGCCGACTACGCCAAGGGCGCCCGTGGCGCAAAGGTCGAGCTGAGGCCGGCCAAGGTGAGCCTCACGAAGCCACTCGGTATGGGTTTGAGGGCCTGCGTCGACACGTGCGACTACATGTCCCCTGGCGAAGGCCTCCTGCTCGGGATCCAATCGTCACTCCTGTTCCTCGTCGAGGGCGAGGTACACGAGAACCCCCACGTCAAACCCAGGCCCTTCAGGGTCAACGCCGGCGCAGTTTCGAATTACGTGCTCGCGACGAACGACGAGACCAGATACCTGTCGGAGTTATGCGCTGGTGAGAAGGTCGTCGTTGCCGGGAGGGCCATGGCGAGGGAGGTCGTCGTAGGAAGGGTCAAGATCGAGAGGAGGCCCCTCGTCCTGGTTGAGGCCGAGCTCGACGGCAGGACTGGGAAGGTGATCCTTCAGGATGCCGAGACCATCAGGATCGTCACACCCGACGGCTCGAGGTCCGTCAAGGAAATCTCTAAAGGCGACGAGGTCATGGTTAGGTCCGAAGTCGGGGGGAGGCACTTCGGCCAAAGGGTTGAGGAGGAGAAGGTAGACGAACGCTAGGATATGCGTCTCAACGAAAGCCGAGAGCGTCCAGAAGCTGGTCGAGCTCTTGGTCGAAGCAGAGGAGGCAGGGGCCGACCTCGTGGAAGCAAGGCTCGATTACCTGACCTCTTTTTCGGGCATCGAGAGGATACCAGGTCGGCTGGGCATCCCCGTGATCGCGACCCTCAGGCCGGCGGGTGAGGGAGGGGGTTTCAGCGGCGACGAGGCGAGCCGGATAAAGCTCCTGGAGAGGGCCGGCGAGTCTGGATTCAGCTACCTGGACGTCGAGCTCGGCTCGGTGGCGTCGGCATCGCTCCCGAGGAGATGGAGCACTATCGTCTCGTGGCACGATTACGTTTCAACGCCCGAACTCGAGAGGCTCGAGGAGGTTCTGGAGCAGGCGCTCAACTCCGGCGCGGAGATCGCGAAGGTAGTCACGACCGCCCTGAAGAGCGTCGACAACATCTCGGTGCTGAAATTCCTGGCCAGACATGCGAGGTCGAAAAAGGTCGTGTCCTTCGCCATGGGGGATGAAGGCCTCCCATCAAGGGTCCTCTCGCCCTTCTTCGGCGCGCAGTTTGCGTACGCATCGCTGAGGAGGGGGGCCGAGACAGCGCCCGGCCAGATCCCACTGGATGAATTGAGGCGGACGATACAAGAGCTTGCGTTGTGAGAAGGAGCTGAATTGGTGACGGACATCTCAAGCAGGACGCGCTTCGTCTTCGTCATCGGCGACCCCATCGAGCACTCGCTGAGTCCCGTCTTCCAGAACGCGGCCTTAAGGAAGGAGGGGATTGACGCCGTCTACCTCGCAGCGAGGGTCGAGCCGGGCAATCTTGAGCACGCGGTGAGGGGTCTCTCCAACCTCGGCTGCATTGGCCTCAACGTGACGATGCCGCACAAGGTGCCGATCGTGGGGTTCATGGACGAGCTCGATGAGACTGCCAAGTCGGCGGGAGCCGTCAACACCGTGAAGAACTTCGGGGGCAAGCTCGTCGGTTACAACACCGATTGCGCCGGAGTTGAGGAAGCGCTCCTGAGGGCGGGTCTTCGAGAGAATGGCAAGAAGGCAGTCGTGCTTGGCGCCGGAGGAGCTGCGAGGGCGGCATGCGTGGCCCTTTCGAGATTCGCGCGGGAGATAACTATAGTGAACAGGACGCACGAGACGGCCGTGGAGCTGGCCGAAAAGTTGATGGGGCGGGGCATCAGGGCCGAAGCCGTGAGATGGGACGAGCTGCCCAAAGCGCTCGAGGGCTCCAGTTTATTGGTCAACACGACGTCGAGGGGCATGCATCCTGCCATAGACGATTCCCCTGTGCCCCTGGAATGTTTACGTCCCGAGATGGCCGTCCTCGACCTCATCTACTATCCCTGGAGGACGAAGCTGATGAGGGACGCCGAGCGCATCGGCTCGAAGACGATCACTGGGCTGGATGTCTTGGTTTTCCAAGGGGCTGAGAGCTTCAGGATCTGGTTCGAGAGGGAGCCCGACGTGGGTTTGATGATGTCCTCTGCCACGGAGGCTGCGAGGGCGAGGGAACGTGTCTGAAGCGGTCTGCCACGGCGCAGTCACGATCGTCAACGCAATGGCGAACTACCTCGGGGCCGCACTCAGCATCGACCTCCACGCAACCGCCCGTGCGAGGGCCAAGGAGGGATCGGGCATGATCCTCGCGAGGGTCTTGGACGAAAGTTGCAGGGACACGTCGCTCATAGAGGCATCGGCCAGAGTGGTCTTGGAAAGGTACGGGCTTGATGAGAGGAAGGACCTCTACGTCGGGGTGTCTTCGGAGATACCGGTCGCAAGGGGGTTGAAGAGCAGCAGCGCGGTCGCCAATGCCGTCGTGCTCGCGTGCTGTTCTGCCCTGAACAGAAGGGCCTCCACCAAAGAGTTGCTGGAGATGGGAGTGAAGGCCTCCTTCAGGGCCGGCGTAACTCTGACGGGCGCCTTCGATGATGCATGCGCAAGCCTTCTAGGGGGAGCAACGATCACGGACAACAAACACCTCCTTCTACTGAAGCGCTTCGCGTCAAGTAATCGCCTGAGGGCCATCCTCCTTGTGCCCCATTCCCAGAGCCTCTCAGGTAGAGTCAGCGTCGAGAAGGTCAGGCCACTGAGCGAGGTGCTGTCACTAGCGCACTCCTTGGCAATCAGGAGGAGACTGTGGTTGGCCATGACCGTGAACGGCTTGGCCTGTTCGGACATCTTCGGGCATGGAGGCGAGGCGGCATTGGCCGCGCTGAAGGCGGGTGCCCTTGGTGCTGGCCTTTCTGGCAAAGGGCCCTCGGTGGCCGCGATCGTGTGGGAGAAGGGGGTCGGTCAAGTTCTCGAGGCGCTTGGAGCGTTCAGGGGGAGGCTCATGGTGGTGAAGGTCAACAATGAACGGGCGAGGATTAGGGCGAAGGCGCGTCGTGATTGAGGGCAAGGCCCGGCTCTCTGGTGAGCTCACGGCTCCGCCATCGAAGTCCTACTGCCACAGGGCTTTGATATGCTCCTCCCTCTCGGAAGGCAAGAGCAGGATATTCAAATTTTCCCGCTGCGATGATGCCCTCGCCACGTTATCCGTTCTCAGGAGGATGGGGATCGAGATCGACCTTGCCGCCGACGATGCTACATCCATCGTACATGGAGCCGAGCCGAGGGAACCGGAGGACGTGCTCGAGTGCGGCGAGTCGGCCTCGACGCTGAGGATGTGCCTTCCGATCGCCGCCTCCAAGGGGCTCTTCGCCGTCTTCTCGGGCAAGGGGAGCCTGTCAAAAAGGCCGATAGGGCCTGTGATCGATGCCCTGAGATCGCTGGGGGCAGAGGTCCTGTCGAGGAGCGGATATCTGCCAGTTGCGATCAGTGGCAGCGGATACAAGACTGATCGGGTCAGGGTGGATGGGGGCTTCGGCTCGCAGCACATCTCCGGCCTACTTCTCTCATCCCCCCTGTCGCCCCATGGGATCAGGATCGATGTGGACGGAGAACCTTCATCTAGGCCGTACTTGGATCTCACGGTGCAGGTCATGGAGCATTACGGCGTTTCAGTCGAGAGAGATGGTTACAGGTCCTTCCGCGTTCTGCCCGGTCGGAGATATGAGGGCCGTGATCTTTCGGTCCCCGGGGACTATTCCTCGGCATCATTCATCATGGCAGCGGCGCTCTCAACTCGCTCCAGCATCTCCCTGCTGGGCCTGCCTTCTGGGGATTTCCCGGACTCTCAGATATTGCACTTGATGGGCAGGATGGGGGCGGAGGTTCGATTGGATCGAGGAAGGCTTCTCCTCTCAAGCAGTGGCCTAAAGGGCATCGACGTCGACAGCCACGACATCGGTGACCTAGTTCCCCCTCTGACCGTCATGGCATGTTTCGCCGAGGGGAGCACCAGGTTGCGGGGGGTCTCGAGGCTCTCGACCAAGGAATCGAGCAGAGCCGAGGCACTTGTATCCGAGTTGAGGAAGATGGGGGGCAGTCTCGATATCGATGGCGATGACCTCGTTGTGAATGGCGTGAAGGCCTTGCGGGGTTCCGAAGTGAGCTCATGGGGCGATCACAGGATCGAGATGGCACTGACCGCAGCGGCCCTCGGGGCTGAGGGCGAGACGACGATCGATGATGCGATGACGGTTACCAAATCATATGCTGAATTTTACGAGGACCTTCGGTCCTTAGGAGCTGGAATCCATGCCGGGCAATAGCATCGGCAGGGCATTCGTCGTCACGCTCTTCGGGGAGAGCCATGGGACTTGCGTGGGCTGCCTGATAGACGGCTGTCCCTCTGGCCTCGAGATGAAGGCGGATGAGATACAAGAGTTCGTCGACAAGAGGCAGCTCAATGTGCTCGGAACTACGAGGAGGGAGCCCGACAAGGTCGAGGTGATGAGCGGGACATTCAGGGGATTCACGACGGGAGCGCCGATCTGCATGCTGATATGGAACAGGGACGTTGATTCGACTCCGTACGAGGAGATGAAGGCCGTGCCGAGGCCCGGCCACGCCGACTATGCGGCCAATGCCCGATACGGTGGATTCAACGACTACAGGGGAGGGGGAATGTTCTCGGGCAGGATCACGGCCGGACTAGTGGCAGCAGGCGGAGTCTCGAAGCTGCTCCTGAGGAGGATGGGAGCCGAGGTGCACGCCCATACGGTTAGGATAGGTTCGGTCTCACTCAGCAGGGAGGTGTCAGTGGAGGATCTCAAGTTGGCATACGACAGCATCGTGAGGTGCGTCGACCCAGTGATCTCTGAGAAGATGGTCGAAGAGGTGAGGAGAGCGGAGTCAGAGGGGGACAGTGTGGGCGGCATAATCGAGGTCATAGCCACTGGGATTCCACCCGGGGTAGGTGATCCGATCTTCGAATCCCTTGACTCGGAATTGGCGAAGGCGTTGATGAGCATACCGGCCGTTAAGGGGGTTGAGTTCGGCGAGGGCTTTGGGGCCGCGGGGCTAAGGGGATCCGAGAACAACGACCCCTATGGCATTGTGGGGGACAAGGTCCTCCCGCTGACGAACAAGGCGGGGGGAATCCTCGGGGGACTCTCGACGGGCATGCCGATCGTCGTGCGAGTTGCGTTCAAGCCAACGCCATCGATAGGGCGCACGCAGAGGAGCGTCGACCTCAGATCCAAAAAGGAAGTGGAGATGAAGCTCAAGGGGAGGTTCGATCCGTGCGTTGTCCCGAGGGCCGTGCCGGTCGTCGAGGCCATGTGCTCGCTCGTGCTCGCGGATCAGTGCATCAGGGGCGGGTTAATCCCGAGGGTATTGAGTTGAGGTGAAGGGATGACGATATGACGAACGATGTCGAAGCCCTTAGGAATAGGATCGATGAGTTGGATCGGAAGCTCGTCGAGTTACTGGCCGAACGATTCTCAGCAGTAGGGGAGATGAGGGCCATCAAAAGGAGATCCAAACTTCCAACCATAGATATCGGCAGGAGGACGGCGGTGCTCAGAAACGCTGAGCGGCTCAGCTCGAAGATGGGTTTGGATCCAGTTCTGGCGAGGACGATCTTCGAGCAGATACTCGCCCGATCCGAGAGGGTTCAGGGCGGAGCGAGGGTGGCCTACCTCGGCCCCAAGGGCACTTTCTGCATGGACGCCGTAGAGAGGTTCTTCGGCTCGGGCGTAGATGCTGTCGCGCAGAGGGAGGTGCTGGACGTCTTCAAGGCCGTGAGGGACGGGGGTGCGGCCTTCGGGGTAGTGCCGGTCGAGAACTCCTTGGAGGGGTCATATGGATTGGTGCTCGACGCCCTCGTGAACACAGATCTGAAGATAGTCGGGGAGGTGGTCGTGCCCGTCTCCCATTGCCTGGCCTCGATGAGGCGGATGTCCCTCGAGAGGATCAAGGTCGTCTACTCCCATCCGCAGGCGATGGCCCAATGCGGTAGGTTCCTCCACGACTACCTCGGTAAGGCGAGGAGGAGCGAGGTCAGCAGCACCGCGAAGGCGGCGATGGTGGTGAGGCGGCTGAAATACGCCGCGGCCATATGCTCCAAATCCGCGGCCAAGCTCTACGGGCTGGAGGTACTTGCGACCAACGTGGAGGACGAGCAGAACAATTTCACGCGCTTCCTGATATTCTCCACCAGGCCAACGTCCAAGGTGGAGAACGCGAAGACATCGATAGTCTTCTCCGCGAAGCATGTCCCCGGGGCACTGCACAAGGCCCTGGCGCCATTCGCCTCAAGGGGGATCAATCTGACGAAGATAGAGTCAAGGCCGGCGAAGGGGCAGCCATGGGAATACATGTTCTTCCTCGATTTCCAGGGCCATGTGGAAGATGCCAATGTCGCCGAAGCCCTCGGTGAGCTGAACGACTTCGCAACAAGGCTCAAGGTCTTGGGATCTTACCCGAGGTGGGAGTAGGGACATGAGCCACCTCACTTGTTGGCGTGCTTGTCAGTAGTATTGGAAATACAATCAAGGCCTTGGGAAGTAGCAGCGCCGAACTCAACCACAGTGAATGCTATCAGATCGCTTTTGATTGGGCAGCGAATTGCCAGTTTATTAGTAGTAAGACATAAATGTAAGACAAAGTAAGTCTAGTTTGGTGGAATATATGTCGAAGCCTCTTGAGATGCTATTTAAGGTTAAGGTTAGTTCGAAGGGACAAATTGTAATCCCCCGGCATATCCGCGAAGCCCTGAAACTGAGTGAAGGTGACGAACTTCTCCTAATACCAACCCACGATGGGATACTAATGAAGCATCCCCCCAAAGAGCTTGGTGGACTTCGAGGCCTCCTCAAAGGGCTGAATGTGGATGTAGGAGAATGTGAGGCTATATTGAAAGATGCTCGGAGAAGCCTGGCTAGGATCATAGAATAGTGATAACGATTACGAAAGGAGTTGAGAGCGTTGAACACTTACGTATCCGATGCGGTAGCCTTCCTCTATTACCTACTTGATATGCTACCGCCAAGGGCTGATGATGCCTTCAGGGAAGCTGAGGAGGGCAATGCATCACTATACTTGCCAACAATAGCCGCAGCCGAACTCTACTACCTCTTTGAGAGAAAGGGGTGGATGGGACAATGGTCAAGAATCAAGGCAGAGATGAGAAAACACACCACCTTAAACTACTTTTCATTCTCCGAGGATATCCTCAACCTCTTTGTAGAAACAAAGGCTAAGGAGATACATGATAAGATAATAGTTTCAACAGCCAAGCTCCTCAAGGTGAATGCCCTCATAACAAAGGATGAGGAATTGCATGGGCTTGCTGAGGTTAAAACTCTATGGTGACCACAGACTAGGTTTGCCACAGAGTGGAAGCCATGGTCAGCCAAATGCAGCGCCTAGCCAAATAGATCGATAACCCCTTTGACCTTACTTCCATGTTTCCTGCAGGCTTGAACCTAGTAACTAAAATCAGAGGGAGTAGAGATTTAAGCGCTATGAGAGCGAGAGGGTCGACGAAATATGCCCGCCAGACGAAGGGTTTTCCGAGGACTTACTAGCGCAGGCAGGAAAGTAAGAGGATTGAGGAAGAGGGGCAGAAAGAGAGCCTTCAAGCAAAGGACGAGGATCAAGAGGAAGGAGTCGCTAAAGAAATAGGTTAGAATTGCACTATTTGACGGCAATAATTTAGGCTAGTTTAAAGGACTTATAATCTCCTCCGAACTCTCGAACGGTAGTAGATTTGCAGAATGGTTATGGCTAACAACACGACTAAGAAAACAGCTGCCATCACCCTTAGTTCCCACCTCTGAACGAAAATATTCACCAACAGAAGAGCCACAGACAGAGTGGCAACAACCATCCGAACAATCCTTAGCGTCAATATTCTGCTCCGTGAACCCCAAGCTGCCCTTTCTCTGTGCCTTTGCTCCTCGATCTCCTTCAACCGCGCCTCATTCAGATAGTACTTGCCATCCACGTCGACAAAAATGCCTGAACGACCAAGGCGTCTCTTCATCGCCCCTTGAAAACCGAGCGGAAGGCCCAGCTCCTCTGCAGTCATCGCCCTGTCTAGGCTAAGCGCCCCTTTTTGGCGAAACTTTTCTATTATCTCTGATAGCCACTTTTTGATCTCCTCGCGTCGTCCTAGCATCTTAGAGGCCTATACTGTTGATCACGTTGCTCGAGTTGCCATCGATGATCAAGATTATCTTACGTCCTTTGTGGTCATACCTCGCAAACCATATTGGGGAATGAAGGAGCTCTGCATCAGCGACATCCAGATTTTCCTATCTTCCTACATAAATAAGTTTGTGTTTATCAAAAACCGACGAGAATACTGCAACCGTTAGGTTGCAGATGAATCGTCGATGAACTACCTCTCAAATGCAACTGTACAAGAACGTTCTTCTAGGAGTGTACCGCACTCAAGAGGTGTCTTTG